>Ga0116231_10000190_pt1 | contig 88387 bp, 61 predicted proteins | sample S1TSphgellanicum_2_FD_89695 | JGI IMG/M metagenome (GOLD analysis project Ga0116231, IMG submission 89695) | Host-associated microbial communities from peat moss isolated from Minnesota, USA - S1T2_Fd - Sphagnum magellanicum MG | ecosystem: Host-associated > Plants > Peat moss > Unclassified...
AGGCGACACTTTGCAGCATGTCTGCATTGCGGACTACGGTCCACAAGCCATCACACGACAATCACCTATCTTGAAGATTTTTTCCCAAAATTGTAAGCGCTCCAACTTTTGTGCTCTGGATTTATCCAAAATCCATGGCTTCAAGCAGTTTAGTTATCTTGTATTGTTATTATTATTGTCATTATTTGAATACCTTTGCAAAACTATCTCACTTTTATCCTCGTACGTACCTCATTCCTTTCCTTATCATGTGATGTCCATGTTATCTATTAAAATCAAATTTGAGGTCGACATAAATGATGATGAACTATTGAAAATCATTTAGGAACATAAAAGATTTTTTTTAAAATTAATTTAATTGTTAGAGTACATTCCATATTAAATGATTATCATATTTTTACTGATAAAAGTTGTTACAATGATTTTAAGAATTACAATACATTCTTTGTCATTGGAGATGTTTACGAATAACTTTTTATTTATTCATTTTTTTACAATGTATAAATCATAAATATAATTATATCCAACTATAAAATCTTTGTATCAACATTTCAATGGACAAACATTTGCTTCAAATTATTTTGAATAATGAAAAGTGAATTGCCTAATGTTTCCAAATTAGTCCGCACTAAATGAACAGATCTGGCATTAATTATTATTTTTGAATTTGTTGATTTTTTGAAAAAATATTGACCTCGGACACCAAAAATTTGTACAATTAAACTTTGTCATGTCTAGGAATTGAACCCAAGTCCACAAGGTTAGGGGCCTAATACACACATGGTTTAAACATATTGAGATTGCTACATACTTGGAATGATTTTGTGTCTCTTTTTAATATTATTGTTTAAGCTGAAATTTTCAATTTTTCAAAAATTTAATGCTAACTTGCTTAAAATTTTAAATATATTAATTATTTAATAGACACTTGCCAAATCAATTCAAGGATTATGGTATATGTTATGCACAAATGTTGATCAATCAAACAAATAATCATTTTGTTGTTTTTATTTGTTTACACAGGCATGAGATTGAAAACAATTGATTTGCGAAATATGTTCATTGATACAACAGAGTGCATAGAGATGCCAAAGTTGACCAGCTTTACACTTCGTTGTGTTAAAGTGAACAATGATGCCTTGGATCACATAAATGAGAAAATGAAAAACCTTCAAACACTAGCTTTGTTGGGGGTGTTTGGAGTGTTGATTGGGTGCCTGGAGTCACCAAAACTAAAAGTCCTATGCTTAGGACTCTCAACAAAGGCAAAAAGGGTCATAATGAATCTGCCAAATTTGTCAAAGCTCCAATTGAAGATGGCATGTCCTAATGAGTTGTCCATAATTGCACCTGAACTAAAATTTGTTGCCTTCAATCTTGAAGTTCAAAATTGTTCTTCAATTGAATTTTGCGAGATCAAACAATTGCAAGAAGTGCTTTATGGAGCATCAAGCTTCGTTGCACTTTCAAAGTTGGTGAGGATGAACCAATTCTTGAACAAAGTGTTTTTAGATATTCCTTGCATGGCATTGGGTGAAGATGGGAAGTGGCTTGGAGTCTTGAAAGAAGTGACATTAAACCTTCCAAACTTCAAAACACTACAATATGAATGTCCTAACCTTGAAATTTTAAACATTGGACCAGGGCTATGGCATTCAATGGAATTGAACCTCCCCATGGTCATGGAAGTGAAAAAGTGGCCACCGGTGAAAACATTAATCCTTCATATGATCCCTCAAACACTTGTAACTTGTGTAACCTTACTAGAGATGTTCCAAATGAAGATGCGTGATACTTTGGTAAACCTTGAGATTTATGTACACACAACTAGTCCAGTTGATGGCAATGACTTTTTTGAAGCGATCCAAGATCAAGTGGCACATTTGTCCTTCAAACGAAAGGTATGGACAAAAAATTTAGACTTTTCATGTTTCACTTTTTGAACTCGGTTATATGGTATGGTTTTTATAAGAATTTCATATTTATGGGGAGTATCCATCAACAAGCTAAAATAGCAAATCAAAGCATTATAAACAAAACTTATTTTGAACATGTATTCAAAAGTCTTAAGCATCAACCCAATGTCTTATATCTATATACATTGTCATATGTTGCAACCATATATGTTTTGCACTTATGGGGAGTTTATTAGTCTTGTGTTGTCCATGTGAGGTTCTAGTAGAGCATATATTTAAATGTTTTCATGGTGTGCATATAATTATGTCATGTGGTCATTGTCAATTATTACTTTGGGTTTTTTTCTTCTATGGGTTTTATGTATGTTATTTTTCAATTTTTTTGAAATCAAATCTATTTCCTCCAACAAGTTTTTTTCATTCTACAATCCATGTAAACCCCTAAATGGTTAAAAGGTTGTTTACTATGTGGGCGCTAACAAGTGGGGCAAGTATGCATGGGAGACTAATACTTGTTTGTGACAATATGTATTATGCATTTTGAAAGGAGGCACTTGTGAGACTTGAAAGGTTAAGATTGATTGGTGTATTTAAAATCAATTACACAATGGTTTTTAAATTGCTTCAACATTTATAGATGGAGTATGTTGGGGAAAAAAAACCATTGAAAGTATGGTCAATATGAAGGATGGGAAGATGGGCACATATCGGCCTACATGAATTTTGAAAGATGTGACATATTGTGGGATGCATCACCATCTCATTCAAGTTGGAAGCAAAAGTATCTTTGTGTGTGAGTTGACCAACTCATATTTTATATTTTGACAACCATAACAATATGATTTGTTCAAATTTGTACATCTTGAATTTGACAACAAATCACAAGTAATATATTATAATTAAGAGTTACCAAATTGATCTTCAATTATGTGAAAATTAAGTAAAATAATATTTATTGCTCAATGAAGGAATTCAAAGGTGTTGGTGAACTTGGCAATTGATTGCTTCTGGAAATTGAAGGAATATTGGAATTATTTTTTCATATTACCTCTTTACCTACTAAAACGTGGGATTGAAGCTATGCAACTTCTTTATATTAATATTTGACACCTATCTACAAGATGAGCATGTGTATGTATTTTGAAACAAGGTTCCTTTCTCCCTCAAAAAATTTGTATTATGTCATAAAAAAACAAAAACAATTCATGAGAGGCTAAAGAAATGGTGAATTTGAAGGTCATAATTCAAGTTTTTATGAATTCACATTACATTAAATAGTGTTTACATCCATTTTTTAACATTAAAGATGATGAAGAACAAAGTGTAAAAACTTGGTGGTTGATTATTTGTTGTTTTGAAATATTTATAATTCAAAACAATTTTTTTCATCTCAAGTATCTTTGCTATTATTTATTGAAATTAGTACCATATGGTATGCACAAGATGATGAAAATTGTAAATTTTTTGGATATGTGAAATTCCTTAACAATTTTCATATTATTGAAATTTAATTCATTTTTTGTCCAATCTACTATTTTGACAAGAAGATTGACAATTTTAACATATTCATTAGTTGATTGCATCTTGCAGGAAAATGATTGGGGTATCAAGATTGTCAATGGCTCAATTGGACCAATCTAACATTTTTGGGGCATTTTTGTCCTTATTTTGAGGTAATACGTATTTTCATACGACATCATGAAGTTATATAAAATCATTGAAGTTGGAAAAATGGTTTGGTTCAAATGAAATAATTTGACATCAATTGTATACACAGAAAAGGTGTGCAAGATTGTGGAGATGATTTTTTTCATTATCATGGAGATGAACTTTCATCATCATGAAGTGAATTAACTCAAGCAAGAGATTTTGAGGTTGAAAAAAAAAAAAAACTAATGTCACTATATTAAACATTTCTACAAAGAAATAGCTTAGTAGTATGAAAGTATATGAACTTTTGATATTATTAAATAGCAAAATGGGTAGTTGGATCAAATAACAAAGTTTAATTTTGAAACTTAAATAGCTTTGGATTTGATGAACTCATTTCTAAATTATTACAATTTTAATGACAACTTGGATGCGATTGAAATATAGCATGAATTCACTTCAAATTGCTAAAAGGGAATATTGCAAATGAGTTTCAATGCATATGGAAAATCCATGCAATTGAAAAAGGTGTGCCTTCCTTCAACTTTTAAACCTTATGAAATAGTTTTTTAAGTGTGGAAAGTTGAAGGAAGGAGCATTTGTAATGTACATGTTCATCTTGGTTTGATTCAATCTTCTTGTTGGCTTATATTCCAAAGTTAGTAAAGGCCAAAATAAGGTCCAAATTATATTACTTATTGTTTTCCACCTAGATCCTTCCACCCTTCCCTTGAAAAAACATTTCTACATTAAAGAACACAAAAAGAAATCTTGTTTTTTTCCACCCCCACATATTCCGACTATTGTCCAATTTGACTACATTTCAACTACATAAATGGTCATCATAAATTTACAACTAGCTTGTTGCATTAATTAATGATCAATATTATTTATAATTGTTAAGTTCACTATGTTATTCACTTATGAATATAATTTGAACCTTATTTAATTATTTAATAATTTTAAATTGTTGCCGTGAAAATTGACCTATAGCTTTTAACTTTATTTATCCAATGCATTATAATGAATTGGTGATTTTTTTTACATTTATTTAATTCTAAACATGATACATGAGTTGAACAATCAACTTTTAACATGTTGAAACCATTAGGAGTTGCATTTACACTTACCATAATTTATTAAAACACATGTAACAATTTTTTACACACCCCCAAACTCGTTGATGGACTCAATTCTGAATTCAAAGGCTGAAAATAACAAAAGGATAATTAGTTAAGGCATGCTCCTTGGCTTGTAGCACTTTGGGGGTAAAGGGGCATGCTAAAGCTCTGAAATGGGGACTAGGAAGAGTGACAAGCAAGTCAATTACTCACACAAACCTACACAAACCAAACAACAAGTTGGTTAGTGCATATTTGGAGCACTTTTGGTGCACGGACGAACCACGGGCAAACACGAACTCACAAGACTCACCACGACCTAGACTTCGGGGAAACCACTTGACATGCTCCCAAGCCCTTAGTCAAACCCAAACCGGGTCTAAATTATTCAAACAACGAAATTGTGAGGAACTTGGGGTATGCTCCTAGCTCTCAACACTAGAAGGGGTAGAGGGGCGTGTTGAAGCTCCAGGATGGGACTAGGAAGAGTGACAAATGATTCACTTACTCAAACCTGCATCAAACCAATCAACAAGTTGGTTAGTGCATTTTCTGAAACACCCTTGGTGCAAGGACAAACCACGGGCAATCCTGGACTCACTTGACTCACCATGGCTCGAACTCGAGGGAAGCCACCACCTTCCCCCATATATTATACTTTGTGCCTCTCCGCAACACCCACATCCGAATGGCTTTTTGTCACGGGACTCCCAAGAAGGAGTCCCGAAACTATCCCAATTTGGACTCCCAAGACTTTGCGAGGTCATAACTATTTGTTCAGACCTTCGATTAAAATGAGGTCTCAAGCAAACTTGTAGCTCTCCTTGAAAGCTTTCCAATGGTGTGTCGCACTTGACCTGCACGCACCGGGGTCAAGTCGATTCTCGACTTTTACTGGTCAAAAGTCAAACTACCAGTTTGACTCCTGGCCCTTCTTTTTGCCATAACTTGTGTTTCAAATGTCCAAATGGCCCATGTAAGGCCATTTTTCGACATCTACATTTCACTAGTTTTCCAATGATATAAAGAACACCTCAATGCGAGGTGTTTATACCCCTGCAATCAAACTCTGAAGTTTTGGGAGTCCCAAAAGACTTCTAAGTCCCACTTTCGAGAGTGTGAGTTTCATCCTCACACTTCCCTCAAAGTAGGGTTGTGACATTATCACCTTCCCCCTTATAGTCTTCTTTGTGCCTAGCCCTATGGCCAACACCCAAATGTCATTTTGTCCCGAAACTCCCAAGTTGAAAGTCTTGAAATTCTCAAATTTAGAACTCCCACGACTTTGGAGGCCCATAACTTCTTGTGCAGACCTCCTATAGAGGTGAAGTCTCAAACGAAATTATAGCCCTCATCAAAAGCTTTCCAAAAATATGTGGCATGTCATTTGCATGCAAATAATTCAGGACGATTCCTGACTTTTAATGATTAGGAGTCAAATTGACAATTTGATTCCTAGCCCTTCTTTTGGTCATAACTTATGTTTTGAATACCCAAACGGGTCATTCAAACCCATTTTAGACATTTAACTTCCAAGAACTTTCCAATGGTATAAGGAACTCTTTAATCCAATGAGTTTTGACCCCTGCAATCGCCTTCTAAAACTATAGGAGTCCATCAAGACTCCAACTCCCAAAATGGGAGCTCACTTGCGAGTGTGAGGGTTCATTCCCTCACACTTTCCTACACTCCCGGGAGCATGAAAAGTGACTCCCAAGCTTCACTCTTAGCCTCCACCTTTGCAACCCCTTGCCTTCATTGTGAACCTAAAGCTAAGGTTGCGAAAATTTTAAACCCCACATTTATATTGGAATGAATTATTTATTTTTTTCACATTTTTTCAATTATCAAAGTTGAAGAATTTGCTTTTAATATATTAAAACCATTACTCACAAATTACATTTTACACTTATTATTATATATTAAAACACATGTAATTCAATATTTTGTAATTATATTTGAATGGTTTAACGAATTTTTCCACATTTATTGAACTATCAACATTTTTACATGAATTAAATCATTTATTTTGAACTTATTGAAATCACTATTCAAACGTTGCATATTGCACTTATTAATATATATTGAAACACACATAATAATTTAATGTTTCACATTTATACTTGAATGGGTTAGTCATTTTTTGCACGTCTTGAATTATTAACATTTACACATGGGTTGAATCATTCACTTTGAATGTTGTTAAATCCACTACTTATGAATTGCATTTTGCACTAACCACAATTTTTTGAAATGGATGTATAAAAATTTGGGAAATCGCACATTTATATATGAATGGGTTAGTGATTAGTTCAAAATGTTCATGCATGCAAAGTTTTGAATGCATGTACACCTTTAAATTACGATTTTTCATATCTTAAATTCTTGTATATTTATGTAAATTAAAATGTATGTTTTTCCCTTAGTTTATTTTAGGCATCATAGACAAGTTTATTATTATGAATGTTCATAATGCCACCCCAAAAATAATCTCTAATTTTTTTCCCATTTTTTTTCTTGGTGTTTGAAAAAGAAACCATTGTTAAAAACAATGGATTAAAATTTTAAAAATTTAAAAATTATTATTATTATGAAAAGTAATCAATATTTTATACTTTTTATTTTATTTTAAACATGATTTAACAAAAAAATCAAACTCATTTTGTTACAAGTTTACGTTTAAATATTTAAAGATGAATTTTTAAAATTAATAAATTAATTAATTATATATGGTGATAATAATAATGACATCAATGATTTTTTTAATCTTTTCATTATTTTCAATTTTGTAATCATTTCAAAATCATCCACAAGAAAATTTAACCATGTTTTGGCTATAATCCATATATGGAAATGCAAGTTTATTAAAATCTTTTTATATTTTGGCTATAAGTTGTCGAATCCATTGTAAAATTATATCATTTCTAAAAATATAAAAATGTAAAAAAAAAAATTGTTGATATGTGATGGCATTTCTTATGTTTGCAAAATGATGAAAATTCAACACCAAAAAAATTCAATTACATTATTAATATTATTTTAAATTGTCAAGAAACTTGGACAAGGTTTGTAAAATGATTTCAAAGAATACTATTTAGAATTTTCAAATAAATTTGACATTGAAATTGTTTATGTGTTTAATCTTGGAATTATTAAGATTATTTTTAATTTTTTTCTCGTTAAGAGTAACCTTTTTTTTTCAATTTTTTGATTTCAATTTTTTGGCAATTTTTTTTTTTACATTTCTTTTTGAATTTGCATTATTTTTTCCATTTTTCCCCAAAAAAATTGCCAAGTTAAAAAAATTCAAAACTGAAAAACTATGTAGGTTGTGAGCCAAAAGGGTCGAAGTATCCAACTATTTAAACCAAAAATTTCAATAAATTCGTTTATTTTTATTTTTTTAATAAAATAATTTTAAATACATTCTTACATCATTAATAATAATAATAATATGTTGTGAATTTTTTTTCGAAATTAGGTAGTTAATTATATATTAATGTATGATTCATCTTGTTAAATAAATATGGTCTTGACAATTAAATGGTTATATTGATTACTCAAATAATTTATTTTTCTTGTGGCCAATTTCTGTCAATTTAAAAGGGCAACAACATTTTTTTTAATTCTTTTAAAGAATTGTTTCACTAAGAAAAAAATGTTAATTTGTGACTAAAAAACAATTATAATCAACTTTGTAACTAAAAAATCCTTTAGTTGCATAAATAAAGTTACATTAAACCTTTAGTTGCAAATGATGATTTAGCGTGATGTCAACAGTTTTCCCATGGATGAAATATACGATTAACATATACACTTCCATCCTTTGACTATTATATAACATTTGCAACTATTAACCATTCTTTTGTAACTAATAAATAACTATCGCAACCCTACCTTGGGAGAGTGTGAGGATGAAACTCACACTCCCAAAGTTGGGACTTGGGAATCCTCTGGGACTCCCAAAACTTTAGAGTTCTATTGCAGGGGTCAAAACACCTCGTATTGAGGTGTTTTTTATATCATTGGAAAGCTAGCGAAGTGTAGATGTCGAAAAATGGCCTTACATGGGCCATTTGAACATTTGAAACACAAGTTATGGCAAAAAGAAGGGCCAGGAGTCAAATTGGCAATTTGACTCCCGACTACTAAAAAGTTGAGAATCGACCCGATCCCGATGCGTGCAGGTGAAATGTGACACATCGTTGGAAAGTTGTTTAGGAGAGTTACAAGTTTTCTTTAGACTTCATCCCAATCGAAGGTCTGAGCAAAAAGTTATGATCGCTCAAAATCCCGGAAGTACAAACTGGGACAGTTTCGAGACTCCTCCTTAGGAGTCCTGGGACAAAAAGCCATTCGGATGTGGGTGCCGTGGAAAGGCACAGAGTATATTATATGGGGGAAGGTGATGGCTTCCTTCGAATCTGGGCCGTGGTGAGTCAAGTGAGTCCAGAGTTGCCCGGGGCTTGTCTTAGCACCAAGGGTGCTCGAAAATGTGAACTAACCAACTTGTTGGTTGGTTTGATGCAGGTTCGAGTAAGTGAATAGCTTGTCACTCTTCCTAGTCCCATTTCGAAGCTTTAGCACACCCCTCTACCCCTTTCAGTGCTAAGAACTGGGAACGTGCCTCGAATCCCGCACAATTCCGCAACTTGAGTAACTCAGGCCCAACTTGGGGCTAACTAGGGACTTGGGAGTGCGTCAATAACTATATCTCTAATTACCATTTATTAACACAATATTTTTTGGGGAATTTTTTTATTATTCTTGAAATATTAATTTAATGGCCATAGATTTCAACACATACTTTAATCAAATTATGACACGTGACAAAACTTGGAATCTTTTAATATATGATTTTATATAATATATAATGAGGAAAAATCAACATGGTCCAATTTTAACTATTTACATTATGACACTTAGACAAAGGAAAATTTGATACTTAGCACTTGGAATAAATTTTGATTAAAATTAAATTTTAATTGAAATCCTATGATTATTCAATTTAAATGTATTTATATTGTGACACATGGCATAATCAAAATTTGCCACATGGCATATTGATTAAATTTTGTAATATAAATAATTACTTACATAGGTGGGTAGGTACATAAATCTTTTATGTGCGTAAAATAATACCTACCTATTTCTAGGATACAAACCTACTGAATCCACTTATTAACTTAAATAGATAGAAAGGGGGAAAAGTTGAAAAATAGGTGAATTAAATAGTAACCAAGTAAAAACTTTTATTTTATTTTATGTTTTGCATTTAAGGTTAAGCTTTTTTGAGCTCATCTCAAATGGCACATGAGTTTTAATAAGAAATTCAAAAAAAAGGCATCTTCTTTATATACTTTGTAAGATGACATTAGAATACAAAACATATAGATTAAACCTTTTAATTACACCTTAGTCACAACTTCAATTACAATTAAAAATGATTCTTCCACAAGTTTTGAATTTGCTTCTAATTTGTAAAGTATATACTTAAATACATAAGAAAGAAGTAACATTTAACTAACTAATTAATTAGCTAATAATTAATTACCTACCCACCCATCCACTTACAAAATTATTTATTACATTTTTTAATAATTTTAACAATTTTTAAAGTAGCATTAATCATTATTCTTTCATGGTTTCCCATGATTGATCAATTGGTTCATAGTAATAATTTCAAAATTAATAATAAATTATTTCAGGAAATAATTATTTAACATCTAATTAAATAATCAAGTCACAAATTAATCATTTAAGTTTTGAATATATCTAATTATTTGGGAATTAATTTTTAAATAATAATTTCTATTTATTCAATTGTGTAGATAAAAATATTAATTTTACCTCTGAAAATAAACCTTTTGAATTTCTAGCGATGAACTAATTAAATAGAAAATAATTCACTATTAATGGATTATCTGGATAAATAAATTATAAACTAATTGGTAATTCCAAAATAAAACCTATAAATTATTAAATTTCTAACTTATTAACTTAATTAGTAGATATTTAAGTCAGTTTTAATAAACATTAATATTAACTGATTAATATTTATTAGTTATTAACCATAATTCTTGATTAATAAATATTAACTTTCACATACTTTAATAAATATTAATAAAATAATAAATAAACTACTACTTTATATTGAAGAAATATTAACTAATTAAAAAATTAAGTATTAAACAAAAATAATGTATTATGAATTTTACTTATTTATTAAGTAAAAGTATGTCAGTTTTAAATAACCATTAAAAGTAATTAGACAATTTAATTTGTGAGGAATTTATTATTTATTATTCATTGGCTGACTATATATTTATTAATTAGTATTCATTAGCTATCCACCATAACTCTTCTTTAACTACCTAGATCAAATTATTGGGATATTTCAGAACTAATCATATATTTCAGAATTAAATAAAAAACGAATCATTATTTAGGATAATTAGTTACTTCACAGTAACTAAATATTAAATAATATTGAAGAAATTATTGATCAATCATTGATTGATAAATATTAAATATAGATTATTTATTTATAAACTTATTGACTTGTTGATAGAAGTAAAGTAATTTTTAATTAACTAACTATTATTTCTTTTTTTAATTAATTTATTAATTAATATGAATAATTGATGAATAATGATTAATTATTGTATCAATTTACGATTTAATATGTAATTAATCAAAAAAAATTTGAAATAACTAATAGATAACAATTGATTCTTTTATTAGTTGGTATTAACTTAAATATTATTAAATTATTAAATAAAATTATTTAGTTTATACTTTATACTAACTAATGATTTTTTTGAAAATAATAATCGTTAGATAATTAATGCTTTTTTAATACAACGATTATATCATATGAATATGACCTCGCTACTTTAATTTAATCATATCTTAATAGAGATAGTATATTTTTAAATGAACCATATAAAATCAAAATGATTTTTTTTCAATCCAATATGCCCGTAATATGGTCAAATACATGTTTAATATACTTTGAATACAAACTAAATATCTTACATACCATGAATACAAGTCAAATATGTTTAATATACCTTGAATATAATTTAAATGCACTTTAATATGTTAATTAAGCTTAATAGATGTTAATATACCTTGAATAAAATCTATATAATATACTTTCAATGTAATCCACAAAACCCTAGTGTACAGTAATAAATGTATAAACACACCATAATAACTAACCAAATTGCAATTAAATGAACATAAATGCCTATTCTTAGATGAAAAATTTAAGAAGCTAGTCAATATGGAAGGATGTGTAATTGAATAGTCACTCCATAGTTGCAAATATAGTCATAAAGTTTTAAATGATGTTGACTAGCTATAAAAATGATAAAACAAAGTTGTAAATAATAGATAGTTGCATGTAATCACATGTAGTTACAAATTCAATGGTTACATATTACAAAATTTCTTCTAGTTTTTTTGTCAAATTTAAAATATATATTGTGAATTGTTTACAGTAACACATAATAAGTAACCATAATATTGAAAGATTTAAACAAGTTTCCAACTATGCAACTTGTCTATAACTAAATGTGATAATTTTCTTATGGATGATTACCATTTTAACAACATTGTAAAAATAAATTAAAAAATTGTGCATAATCATATAAGGGAAAATAAAAGCTTGTAATTCTACAAAAATTGTACATATTTTATGTATTGAAAATATAATTGTAAAATTCTTAATGAATTCATTTTTTAATGACATTGAATTTACAAAGATTTTAAGTCAATTTAAACAAAAAAAAAATTATAAATTTATTCATGATATGCAATTTCAAGTTAGTTTTTAAACCTTGTAAATTAATTTCTTAATTATAATTTTTTAATACATTACAAGTTCTAGAACCTATTGTATAATTATATTATTTTTAAAAAATAAAAATATAGGTTTTAAACATTTTTTAAAATCCTTTGTTGATGGTTATTTTTAGGTTTACAAAATGGTGGAAATTCACCACTAAAAAAAACCTTTAGTTACATCATTAATATTTATTTTAAATTTTCAAAAAAATTGGATAAAGTTTGTGATGATCTCAAAGATTGAGCTTAAATATTTTTAAATAAACTTGATGTTGGAATTGTTTATGTGTTTAAGGTTGGAATTATTAAAATTAATTTTAAACTTTTACTCATTAGAAGTAACATGTTTTTGTTCATATTTTTAATCCCAATGTTTTTGCAATTTTTTTGTTATTTACATTTTTCTTTGAATTTGCACTATTTTTTTCATTTTTTTCCCAACAAAAATTGCCAAGTCAAGAAAACTTGAAACCCGAAAAAACATGTTGGTTAAAGAGGAGGGGGGTTAATCCAACTATTTAAATCCAAAATTTCACCAAATTAAATTGTGTTTCCTTTTACAAAAGAAACAAATGTAAAATATATTCTTACATCATTAAAAAAATACATTTTGTAATGTTTTTTCAAAGTTGTGTAATAAGTCATTGGTATTAGTGTATGATAAATCTTGCTAAAATATATGGTTTTGATAATTAAATGGTTATATTTATTACTTAATTAATGTTTATTTTTATGACCAATTTTTGCCAATTTAAGGGGGTGACAACATCAAAATAAGATTTCTTTGAAAGAAAAGTTTTTTGGGCCAAATTTAAAATATATTGTTAATATTTTACAATGAAATATCTTAAATAACCATAATAATGAAAGATTTAAACAAGTTTCCAACGACACAACTTATCTATAACCAAATGTGGTAATTTGCTTATGGATGATTACCATTTTAACAACATTGTAAAAATAAATAAATAAATTTGTATATTGTCATATTGGGGAAAACAAAAACTTGTATTTTTTCAAAAAATGGACATATTTTATGTAATGAAATTTTTTAAATAGAAAACTTAATAAATGTACTTTTGAATTCACATTAAATTTACAAAGATTTTAGGTCAATTTAAACAAAAAAATATTTGTTGGTTTATTCATGAAATATTATTTAAAATTTTTTTTTTACATTGTAATTTTTATTTTATTTTTAATACATTATTGAATAAGCTTCAAAATCATCTTTTCATTTATAACATTTGAATAAATTTTGCAAAAGAAAATGTATGTTAAAGTTTGAATTTCCTAAACAATTTCATGCCAAACATGATAAAATTTTTAAAATTCATCTTTGTTAACTAAATGTTCAAGTGGTTTCGTAGTTAAGACCTTAATGGGTTTCCATGAGGTCTTGGGTTTAATCCTTGATGGATGTATGCATTAATGTATCTTGTACAAATGTAATTTACAAACATATACATCATGGTGAATACACAAACATGTACATTATGCTTAAGTGTTGTCAAAACATTTTTGTTGACAAAATTGAGGGGGGAAAAAAGTTATATGATGACGTGGGGCGTTATTCCACATCATATTAATTTGGGACCTTGTATATCCATGTCATAATTTTTAATTTAAAATCATCTAATGCCACATGTAACTATCCAAAACAACTGAAAAACATTTCACTAAAAATGTCTTAATCAACTAGTCTTTTTTTACCGAACCATACAAGTTGCAATTAGTCAATTTTTCTTATTTCGCTAAAAACCTAGTGAATTTGGGTAGTGGAAAAAGACAAGATTTATAATTGTGGAAATTAATTACAAATTTTCCAATTGAATTATATTGATTTGAACTATTAAATTGCACATTAGAGTGCATCAAAGGATATTGAACCTCTTGACACAAGCTAAGTTCACAATTTAAAAACCAACAACATGTATAAGCAATGTAGCTAGTGCATTTGTTTTTTATCCTTATTTTAAAATGATTTGAAATCACATTTTTAAAAAAAAAATTGATATACACCTTTACACAATAGTAGGATGTTAAAAATAATTGGTTCACAATAACATTTAAATTTTCATTTAGCCTTTTTTATCATGAGTTTTTAAAAAATTTGTTGACAATAACCAATTTCATTTTTTGTCACAACATGCAAATCAAATACAATAAATCATTCAACAATATGATCATTGTTTGACGTAAGTGGATATTTAAGTTAAATCTATTGAATTTTTTGGGTTAACTTATATTTAAAATTTTACCTTCCCAATATCAAAAAATGCATTACAACTTTCCCACTACCAAATATTTTGATTTAAATTTCTTTTGAATGCCATGATTTTCATCATTTTTTATCAAATTTATAGTCCATTTCACATTGAAATATCCAAGCTTTCACATCAATATTTGAACCAATCACATGTCGACTAATATGTATAAGGTGGTTTATCAATTTTTTTTACCAAAAGTATAGGGGATAATTATAAAATTTATAGTTTGATCATTATTATAATTGTGGGTATTTGAGCTTGTGTAAGATATGAGCTCTTCAAAATGTCAAATGTGAGTCACCTAACCATGTTTTTAATAAATAACTAACTTTAATAGTATAAATACATCATAAACTTAGCATTCAATGATTTAGTAATGAAAATCATGTGAAGTTTGATCATTTATAAATCCATATGTTTTACACATGAATTACCTTACATTGAAAACATAAAAATAAATGTGTTAACAAATGAAGTACAAACCTATGAATGAATGAAATCCACAAAATTTCCATATTAAATTATTGGATACTAAATTTGTGATGTAAAGACTTAAAACATGATTTTAACATAATCAACTTAGTCTACCACATTAAATTTAAAGATTAACTTAAGGACTACCTAAATGGGCCTAAATCATTTGAATTATTATGTTTGCACCTAAAACATAACATGTAATGAACCCAAAAAGACATTAAATGAAATTAATGATCAACATATTGCATATGTATGTGGAAATGATGTCATGTGCTACCATGTTGATGCCTACAACTATCATTGTCCAACACACACACATCACAAATGACATAAATCACCTTAATGGCACATCATCTCCAAACCACCCCCAATTTGAAGTTAAGGTCCCCCTAAGCCAAGTAATAATGAATGAATGTCATTCAAGAGGCATGTATGTTTGTGAACAAATTTTTAAACCTTTGAAAATTGATGGGATTTACCAATGTCTTTGTTGGATGTAACTTGTTTAACATGTATGCAAAAAGTGGCAACAAAAAATATGGCATGAAATGACTACTTTTGTTTGTGATTCAAAAAGTTATACTAGAATGAGCAAACACAACATTGTTTCTATTTTTTTTAGGTCTAATTTTGGTCACATTTAAATTATGATGTAATTTTCAAGTATGATTTTCACAAAGTACAAATGTTTCAACCCACATTGTTGTTGTTATGGAGGCAAGTGATGAATGCATGTGTTCCAACACAAATGCACTTGAAAGTCAAAGCAAGTACATTCATGAACAAACCATTGATAATGAATAAGATTCATTATATTTGTTAGACGTAATTTGGTTGATGTACATGCAAAATGTGGCAATTATGATATGTTGCAGAATGAACATGTTTTCCTAATCCCTAAATTGAAACCCATCCTAAACCACCCACATTGAAATACATTGAAATACCATTATATTACACATAATCATGCTTACACCATGTATATAAGCTTCTAAATATGTCCACCTTGAAATGCAACCATTCATGAAGTACATTTAATCCTTGGGGACATTGGAAATCATTAATGCACCACTTAACCATCATGAACTATTGGAGTTCAACACAAGACCAATGCTGATGCACTCCCAACCTCCTCAAGGGACTCAAATGTGAGTCTAAGATGAAAACAGTAGAAAAGTAAGAAGTTAGGGCACGCTCCCTAGCTCGCAGCACTTCGGGGGTAGGGGGTGTACTGGAGCTCTGGGATGGGACTAGGAAGATTGAAAAGCATTTCAATCATTCACACAAACCTGCACAAACCAAGCAACCAGTTGGTTAATGCATAGTTGGAGCACTTTTGGTGCTCGGACGAACCACGGGCAAACTCAAACTCACAAAACTCACCACGGCCCAGACTTGAGGGAAACCACCACCTTCCCCCTTATAGTATACTATGTGCTTGGCCACAAGACCGGCATCCAAATTGCATTTTGTCCTGGGACTCCCAAGTGGGAGTCCCGAAATTCCCAAAATTGGGACTCTCACAACTTTGGAGGCCCATAACTTTGTATGCAGACCTCCAATGGAGATGAGGTCTAAAGCTTTCCAATGGTATGTGGCATGCCACTTGCATGCAAGGAAATCGGTGCGATTCCCAACTTTTAATGGTTGGGAGTCAAATTGCCGATTTGACTCCCGGCCCTTCTTTTGGCCATAACTTGTGTTTTAAGTATCCAAATGGGTGATGCAAGCCCATTTCAAATATCTACGTTACAAGATCTTTCCAATGATATAAGGAACATCTCAAACCAATGAATTTTGACCCCTGCAATCGCCCTCTAAAAATTCGGGAGTCCATTGGAACTCGAACTCCCAAAGTGGGAGCTCATTTGGGAGTGTGAGGGTTCATTCCCTCACACTCTCTTGCATTCCTGAGAGCATGAAATGTGACTCCCGAGCTCACTCTTGGCCCGCACCTTCGCAAGCCCTTACCTTGGTTGCAAGCCCAAGGTTAAGATTGCAACAAATGCATTAAACCAAAAGTTTCATTGGATCAACAATTATAGTATAAGGCCAATAGTTCCACCAAGTAAATCCACTAAATCAATAGTTTTAGTATGCCAACAATTCCACCAAGCTAATCTAATAAACCAACAATTCCACCAAGCCAATCCATTATACCAACAATTCCACTAAACCAATCCACTAGACCAACAATTCCACTAGGCCAACTTTATGAGAAAAAGGGGTATTTTGCAACTCATTGTTATATTTTTACATTGTGAGTGTTATCGAACAAGTTGTATGAATTACAAGAGTTGCAACTCATCGTATATATGTTACAACTCATTGCAATTTTGTCGCAACCACTCCTTTTCAACTACTATGCAACTCCCCTATGACTACAACCATAATGTCATGCTAATGTCATTTTTCATCCATTCATCAAAATTTAACACATGGCACTATGAAAATTTTCTAATGGTTTTTTTTTAAATATTGATATCCATCATTCATTATGACTATTCATTTTAAATGGTTTTAAATTATGACATGTGGCATAATCAAAAATTGCCATGTGGCATATTAATTGAATTTGGGAACAAATATGTATACCTAGGTAGGTTAATACATAACCATAGGTGGGTAGGAAGGTAGAATACTAAAAAGGTATGTGAACTAAATAATGGCCACATAAAATATTTTATTTTATTTTATGTTTTTCTTTTAAGATTAAACTTTTATGAATTCATCCCAACATAACACATGTATTTTAATGTGAAAATGCAAGAGAAAACATCTCCTTTATATAGTTTGTGAAATGAGATTTTGAAGACAAGCATATGGATTAAATCTTTTAGATGCACCCTAGTTGCAATACAAAATAGATTTTTCCACATGCTTTGTGTTTGATTTTATTTTTTAATTATTCTAAATTTTATAATTAATTATTTGACATAATTATTTGAATTAATTATCTAATAATTAATTATCTTATTTTAGACATTTATTTATTTATTACATGATTGAAATAATAAAAATATTTAAATTTGATTAATAAACTTATATGAATATTTTAGTATTCAGTTTAATTAATTAGTTATTTAGTTAATTATGAAATGAATTATCTAAATTAAATTTATTAATTTAAATCAAGGGCTAATAATTTAATCTAATTTAATCTAGTTTTTAAATCATTGGTAATAAAATAGATTAAGCCATAATTTAATATTTAATATTTAATAATTTTTTTATCAATATTATATATTAAATATGCCACAAGATGCAACCTTTGTGGGTGCTAAGGAGCTCTTCACAAAAGAATCAACTATTATCAATTTTGCACTTAAAAAATTATAGGTGTATAAGCTTGAATACTTTGATGTACCTTCAATATAAATATTTTTAATGTAATTTATGTAACATTGGGATCCAATTTGAGGTCTACAAATTCATACTTTATATGGATAGTGAATTGGTAGTATTTTATTAATGGCCAAGTAATGGCACCATAACAGCCATCCAATTATAAAACAATGCCAATATTGTGGCTTCGTAGTGGCACACATATATATATGTAACAATTAGTGGCATTCGGGTGGCCACATAATGGCATAATTGTGGCACAATAATGGGCAACTAATAATACAATAGTGGCCGCTTAGTGGTAACATAGTGGCCAACTAGCTATACAAACAAATTTCATAGTTGAAAACAAATTACAAAGCTTGTACCTCAAGAACAGTGGGAATGTGGACACATGGCGTATTTGCACCTATGAAAGTTGTATGTTAGTTATAGAAAAGTTGTTCAATGTGTAGTTCATTTTTAATAATCCTAACTTAGTTGCATGTTATAACTACAATGTAACTCTTCAAAAAGTTAAACATAATTGACTACATGTGTAAATACGGTGTGTATAAATTATCATATACAAAACACATTTAGAACTATGGTGCAATTATCGAACAACTAACTTATTTTTTTGTGGAAATTTATTTATTAAATCATTGTATTTATAAGGTGTAATTGCATAAGAATTGAACTTTGGAGGAAGTAGTTGCAACATAGTTGTACTTGAATAGTTTTTGAACTTTAGTTGCAAGGCAATGTGGTTTTCGCAAAGGGTGAAAGCATAATAAATTAGACCAAAAAAGTATCTTGAACATATGCAAAACTATGTTTTTGACAAACATATATGTGAAAAAGAAAAAGAATAAATGTTTTTTTTTTTTTTGTTGCAATATCCATGTAAACAACTTCAATTGCTTGTAGTTTAAGTGTTGGGAGGGAAGGAATATCATAATTTAATATGGATTTGATAGCATATATTTTGATGTTACTGCAATCACATTTTGAAAAGTAGATGATAAGTAGATGTAAATGTTATAGAAGTAAAGGAATAAATGTATGGATGCCTATATATGCACATGGTGCAAGTTTTGTATACATTTGAAATGTAAATAGAACATTAGTTAGAAGGGGAAGTATGAATGAACACAAAAAAAGCAACATTCATGTGTTCCTACCTTTGACCTATTTTATAGTTTTAAATGAAATGAAAAAAAATGTTCCAAAATGTAGACAAGAAGGGGAAGGCATGGCTTCTTCTTTTTTTGGAAAAGTCAAAGTTGAATTTCACATATTTCCATAGGTCTAAAAGTAGAAAATTAGGTTCCACCTACTTGATTATACTTTAATGAATTCACTTAAATTCATCCTAGCCTACCCACGTTCATTTAAGATAATCCTACCCTACTCATCCCACCCTTATTATTTTAAAAGCTCTTCAATTCACCTTTGGCACTTTTTTCGATTTTTGTTCATGTGATGAAAAAGGTTAAGGATGAAGATAAGCCTTTGTTAAGGTTTGTACATGAAATTATTGTTTGCAAAGTTTCTCATTTAGCTATGATGAAAGGCAAGAACCATGAGCATTAACAACATTTCTCAATGCATGTTTATTTCCCTAGCTCTTGTTCTCCATTGCATATTGTGCGGCGATTTTGGTGTTTTTTGACGACATCATGTTCATTTTTGTCCACCATTGATGTCCCATCAAGGTACCAACATTGGAAAAAACTTACATGAAATGCAACCCATTGTTTCACCAATGAAAAGATGTGTGGACCTCATGAATTTGCTATGCATGTGTCCATAAGGGGAGTGAATAGAGGCTAGTGGTGATGTTGTTGCTAATGGAAACCATGTGGGCATAGTGCAATTCCATAATTGATAAGAAAGTATAACTTGACAATGTGTGAATGGTTTTTGGAACAAAAACCTTGCTAAATTTCTCTTCACACAGCCATTTCTGAAAAATGCCTTCTGAGGTGACATTTTCTTGCCATTTTTTATAGACATGGTATTTGAACATACGTTTTTCGTTGGATCTTATGGTCATTCTTTCGTTTCTAAATCTTCATGGGAATCATTGTCACCTATAAACATGAATAATTTGATTGAAAAGTTTGTAAAGTAGACCTAACTTTGTTTTCTCCTTACAATTATTTATTTCTAAATAATTTTTATGTATCTTCAATTTGTTGCTATTGTTTTCTACCTAGGCCCTAAAGGTTACAAAGGTATAGGCTATTTAATATGTATTTAAAATAAATAGTATCTAATAGAAACATAGTAAGAACTTATGCTACTTAGTAAGTAGGCTATGTAATAGTATATGCTAGGGAATAGATGCAACTAAGTTAGACTATGCGACTAGGTTGCAATTAAATTTTTATCCCATATTTTTACTTTCATTTTCAAGTTTACAAACTATACAAGTAGGTTGGTTTAATGGAGTAAATATATTCAACTTTTTCAATTGCCATATGGGAGGAGCTAATCACATAGGCTCCACCCAAAAGGCTAAACTTAAAATAAAATAGGATTTTGTTGTAAAAGTTTTAGACCTAGACCCACCCACCTACCTACCTACCTAGGCTAGACCTATGGCTAGGTGGCCGAGGCTTAACCTAGGTGCCACATGGCCTATTGTAAATGGCCTAGCTCAAAAGTAGGTTAGGTACCTTAGGCACCTAACTAGGCTAGAGGTGGCCTAACCTAGGCCCCTAACTTAGGCCTAGCCTTAGGTGCCATGTGGCCTATCATAAGTGGTCCAACCTTAAACTAACCCTAAATGATTATAGGGCAATATTAAGTTACCACGTGGCATAACCTTAGGCTACCACATGGCACAATGTACTTGCTTTAATTGAATGGTTGAAAAAAAAAGAAATATTTATTTGGAAAAATATTTTGAAAAATCCAAATGATGCCACATGTCACGTTATTAGGCTACCACGTGTGAACATATTGGTGTGCATTATAGTAACAAGTGTAATTGCAAGTGTAGTTATAAGAACTCATCCCTGGATACGTATAAAATCTCCATACTCGTATCTATGAAAAAATATTTCATTTATCATTTGTGACAAATGGTCATTTACAACTTGTCATTTGCTACTATGTTAATTTTTAGTCCTTATGTCGTTTGTGACTAAAATTTAGTTGCAAACAATAGTCACAAACAACGTTTTTTTTATTAATGTCCTACCATCTAGCAATGAAATTATGGCGGACAAATATTATAACTTGGGTTTCAAGTACTCGACAAGCTCTCTTGAACTAGTAGACTTGTAAATGAGCTTCAATTTTTTCTTTTTCTCACCATTTTTGGTCACAATCTTTTCCATACTAAAATGCTTCCAACTAACTAGGGCAGATGATGATCCATCTTCCTCAATTGGATAAGAAGCGAATTATCCACCCCACAACAATCACAATCCCCAAATACACAATCTCGAGCATGCCATTCAAAATGAGGGTCTTTGGGACAAACAATAGATTCTCACATTTTAGTCACCCCAAAATACATGGCTTGGGAACCCATGCAAAACCAATTATAGGACCATCAACATATCCATAGACTACTTCATAATCATAATCACAATGTGAGCTTGAGTGTAGTTCAAATTTTTGCTACATGTGATTGAAGCCCACTCTAAGCTCCTCCATCTTTACATGGTATATGCAACAATAGACATTTTCCTTTTTCATTCACTTCACCCAAAATGGACATAGTGCATCAAACGCCATTTTACCTATGATCACCAATGGATGGGCTTTCTGAAAATGCAAAAAGAATTCCATCTACATCCAATAGGAAGGCCATTTGAAAAAGTCATTAAAGTCAAAAATGAAATTAGACTTTCTAGAAATCAAGAAAGCCATCAAAATCCATCATAACCATTGTAAATACCCACAAAGAACTAAAAGTTACTTACTATAAACCATTAGAGTCCAAACCCACCATAATATTGTCAAAGTCATAATAAGATGGTTGAATTATGGAGATTCACATCATGATTAAATCACATTCATTAAATATCATAAATTAGTTATAAAAACTCATTTTAGAATGAATTAAAAATCACAATATACATCATATTAGTTATGAAGACTCACCACAAAGTCACAAAAAAGTCATAATACATTATGTAAGTTCTAAATATTCACCTCAAAGTCAAATCAATGACACAATAATTCATCATATCAATTTTGAAAATTCACCTTAAAGTGAAATCAAAATCACACCAATTCATATTAGTTTTGAATACTCACTTCAAAATCCAACCAAAGTCACAACACATCATATATAAGTTCTAAATACTCACTTCAAAGTCAAAGTAAAATCACAACATTTCATATTAAGTTCTAAAAATTGACCTCATAATCTAACCAAAGACCAAAGTCATAACACATCATATAAGTCCTAAAGACTCACTACAGAATTTGCCCAAAATCACAACACATCATATAATATATAAAGACCCATCTCAACGTTTAACCACAATCACAAGACATCATATAAGTTTTGAAGACTCACTACAAAGTCCACCCAAAGTCACAACACATCATATAATATCTAAAGATTCACCTCAAAGTTTAACCATAATCATAACACATCATATAAGTTTTGAAGATGCATTACAAAGTCTGTCCAAAGTCACAACACATCATATAATATCTAAAGATTCACCTTAAAGTCCAACCATAGTGACAATAAATCATTGCAATCATTAAAACTCACCTTAGAATCAAAACAAGTCATAACACATCATATTAGTTATAAAGACTCACCTCAGAGTCCAACCAAAACTTCATAGCACATTATATAAGTTTTGAGGACTCACCTTAGAGTCCAACAAAAATCATAACACATCATGTAAATTCTTTGTACGATTGGATCAAAATCAAAATACATCACAACAAAATTGTTATGATTCATCTCATAGTTAGGTCAAAGTCAGTACACATGTCATCAAAGTTTAGTATAATCAAATGAAAAGATCATTATAAAGCAAAACAATTATTGGAAGCATATTAGAGTCAATGTTGTACCCCTTCAAAATCAAGTTATAATCAAATTATATCATCAAGAATCATTAAACTCAATCAACCTTGGTTTGAAATTTCAAAAGCTTTGCCAACCAGAATTTGGGGTGTGACTTTTAGTCTCATGAAAATTTAGTTGAATTCACACAATAGTTTAGTTTCAAACTCCGGATAGATTGTGGTTGGCAAAAAATCAGATGGCCAACATTGTGGTTGGCAATCCACCTCATCTTCCATTCTACATTCAAACATTAAACAAATTTGAATATAAAAGTTCAAGTTGCAATAGCAACAAAGGAAGAAATAAATGCAACCATGAGCTTATGAGTATCAAACCATTTTCATATGGATATCATATTGAGACTTTGAAATTGGGGTTTGACATCTAGATAATCCTCACAAACATTCTAATGAATTCACAAAATAGACTTGTTTCAAACTTTCCAAATTATGGTTCGTAGCAATTCAAATTGGCAAAACTATGGTTGGCAATCCACATACTCTTCAATTCTCCATCCAAACATTAAACAAATTTGAATGTCAAAGTTCAAATTGCAAAATAATTTGTCTCAAATAGCCTTAGACAACCCATTGATTGATAGCTAGATTGGGCTTCAAATAGGCACCTTGGACTTCCAACTAAATTGGACACAAATTTTTGCATACATATTCCTTTCTAATCAAATAGAAAACTACAATGACTTTGAAAGCAACAGAAGTAAGAAATAAATGTAGCCATGAATTTATGAGCATCAAATTCACAAAGTATCAAACCATTTTCATATGGATATCATATTGAAATTTTGAAATTGGGGTTTGACATCTAGATAATCTTCATGAACATTCAAAGGAATTCACACAATAGACTTGTTTCAAACTTTCCAAATTACACGGTTGGCAACAATTCAAATTAACAGAATTGTGGTCAACAATCCACATATTCTTCAATTCTCCACTCAAACATTAGACAAATTTGAATGTCAAAGTTCAAGTTACAAAATAATAACCCTAGATGGCCCATTGATTGATAGCTAGATTGGGCTTTCAAATAGGCGCCTTGGACTCCCAACTAATTGGAGATAGATTTCTGCATACATATTCCTTTCTAATCAAGTAGAAAACTACAATGACTTTGAAAGCAACAGAAGGAAGAAATAAATGTAGCCATGAACTTATGATTATCAAATTCACAAAATATTAAACCATTTTCATATGGATATCATATTGAGACTTTGAAATTGGGGTCTAACATCTAGATAGTCCTCATGAACATTTAGATGAATTGACACAATAAACTTGTTTCAAACTTTCCAAATTGTGGTTGGTAGCAATTCAAATTAGCAAAATTGTGGTTGGCAATCCACATATTCTTCAATTCTCCACTCAAACATTAGACAAATTTGAATGTCAAAGCTCAAGTTGCAAAATATTTGTCTCAAATAATCCTAAACAACCCAACTAACAGCTAGATTGGGCTCTCAAATAGGTGCCTTAGACTCCCAACTATTGGAAACAAATTTCTTTTGCATACATATTCCTTTCCAATCAAATAAAAAACTGAAATTTTTTTGACATGACTTTTAAAACAACAAAATGAAGAAATAAATGCAGCCACATTGAGCTTATGAATATCATTCACAAAGTACTAAACCATTTTCATATGAAACCATACTTAGACTTTGAAATTTATTAATCACCATACCTAGTTCCATGTTGATGCACATAAACATGTGGCATCCTCAAACACTAAACATGTATATTAATCACTGAATACAACAAATCATTGAGTTGTATAATATTCAATTTTCACTAGCTTCTAGATTGTATGTTCATGTGAAACAATCTGGATCCTCAAACCTAAGTTCCAACAAGCTCACCATTGTTAAGGTGTAGCAAGGTCACAAGGTTTTCACTAGTTCAATTCTAAATTTTAGATTGACACAAACATTGTACCAAATCTTACAAACCCTCAAAATCTAAACAAGTTCAACAAAAAATTGTCTATTTTATAACATTATTGTGATAAAAAAAAAAATGCAATTGACAAAAAATATGGAATGAAATTGTGTTTACTTGTGTTTCCATGAGGTAATGCATCCATTTTTCATTGTAGACATGCGGCCCTAGTCATCTCCTCATCACCTCCTTCTAGTTTAAACTAACTCATGTTTCCAAAAACCACCAAGATTCAACGAGTGCCTTTGTTTAAAGAGACAAAATGTCAAATCTTGCCTTGCGTACCGACAACAACCATTGAAACTCTCCAAAAGAACTCATCAAATGCTTACGATGAACAACCATCGTGACATTCTGAGGATGAACCTTCAACAAATGAGCTTTAACTCTAAGGGAGGTTTTTGAACTTGAACTCATAACTATTGTCTAAATAATGTGTTTTGTAGCTAACTTAATCACTTGACTTCAAACAAAGATGGAACTAACCTAGATAAAAGTTCTTGTTCAGCAATTGAATCTTATGAACATTTAAAAGAGTTTGGAAAGAGTGCACCTACAACCGGGTCTGACCAAACCTTCCTCATAACTATTTATTTATCACCACACCTAGGAAATATAAATAGTACTACAACAATGTGTTGAAGAATGGATTGTATTGCCCTTCTAATTTCTTGATTTGGTGTAGATTTTATACCATCTCAAAATGCCTCATCTTGCTCAACTATTATTCTTTGAGCTTCTCTTTCTTGAACTTGCTCAACTTCTCTTCGGTAGGTTTAATAGAGTTGTTGATGTTCTGCAACACTTGTAGCTCTTGCCCTCAAACCATTTTTAACCCCCCCTTGGTGCTTAACTTTATTTTTGCCATTGCCCATTCCTGACAAAACATTTTCCAACAAAAAACCTTTGAGCAAGAAGATGGAAGTTAATCAATGAAAACCCATTACATGTCGAAAACATTGAAGGTTTGCAAAACGACAACCGGTTGTCAAGAAGGAAGTATGTTGGAAAAAATAACAAACATAGCTACAAGTTCATTCCCTCCAAAACCTAATCGACTCCCACCTTCAAACAACCCTAAACCCTATGACACAACATCATGACGTCATCCACCACATATTTGTCACAATGGATGAATTTTGAAAACCATTCAAACATAACAATAAAATCCATATGACATGTGGCTAAACTATATATTCCAAAACTATGAACCCCTATCTATTTTTTTTAAAACAAGAAAACAACCAACTCATAGGGACTTATGAAAACATGGGTCAAATTTGACCTTTCAAAAGTCCATAACTCTTTTTTGACTAAGGTTTTTTGGAAAAGAATTTCATATTTTTAGTTCTTTATATCATTCTTCATTAAATAATTAGTCACTATCAATCAAAAAAATTGAAAATAAATATTAATGCTTAAATTGAAATGCGCTCTAGTCAAAAATTGGTCCATATTTTGGGACTTCAAAAGTCCATATTGGACCATGAATGTCTTGTTTCCAAAAAAACATTATGTACTTAGTTTCATAATCAAGTTGAAAATCTCAAACCAATGGTTAATTGACAAATGGCATGCTATATTATTTTCTATAGGTGAACAAGAAAATTACATTCTACAACATTCTAAATTGTGACTCCATAAGTGAGCCACCATACCATGCATCTACCTTACATGTATCCATGTGTAATTGGTTACATATACATGGTTCGTTGTTTGAATGGATTTTTATTTCAAGAGTCAAATTTTCAACCTATATCCGAACTTCAAAAGTCAAACATACTCACAAAACTCACCATGGCCCAAGTTCCTTACATGGGGCATAACTACCTCATATTAGATTGTGTACCTTGCCTTAGGAGGGGCTTCTCAATGGTGTTTTCTTGGGATCTTGTAAAGAGTGATTCCTAAAATTGCCAAATTATGAGTCCTAGAACTTTTTGATTATAACTTCCACAAATTACACATGGATTGGACATTAAAATATATATCATATAACATTTAACAAAGTTTCCAACTTCATATCAAGCTCTTCAATTGTATATCATTTGATCCCCAAAATCATAATACTAATGAACAAGAATCTAACTTGTTCCTACCATCATGTTTTTTCACATGGCCATAACTTTTAGCCATTATAATTGTTTTGGCAATGTGAAGGCATGTTGCATTGTAAATATCTTTGAAACTTTTTCAATGATACAAAAAACAGTTAATTGAAACAAAATTTAGTACCTTAAACCTTGTCAAAAATGTCTCAAAACTCCCAACTCCCAAAGATTATTTTTTTGTTAATATCATCAATTCCTTGTCACCAATTGACCCATCTTGTAGAGAAAGAGTCTAGTGTCATCATTGTGTAAAATAAACACATAACTTTTTATTGGTCAGGCTTTAAGGGTTACAAAGCATGTGGCCTTTCATTTCTTCTTTAAATTCTTTGCACCAAAAGTCCAAGAAATGGCTAAGTAACCTAAAGGTTATGTATTGGATTACAAATCCTAGAAAGATGGTTAAATTGGGAGTGCACTTGAAAATCATGAGAGGTCCTCTCTTGCACCCCCACACACTTCCCACTCACCTTAAGCATGTGTTTGAACCATGCCATGCCTTGACCTAATTCCAATTTTCCAATTTGTTTCCCTTGTTTTGTTGCAACTTTAATTGAGAGCTCAAGGATAAGGTTGTGAGAAATTTCAAGGAATTGGTATATGGAGATTTTACATAATCCTTCACATGGTCTTCATTGGACAATAAATTTTTCATAATCCTTTATATTCTATAAACAATTCATACCTACCTCATTTCCAAGCCTAACTACTTCACTTCTTTCCTAATAACTACCTCACTTATTTTCCCTACCCACAAACATGGATATGAAATGTAAATCAACACATGCCTTTTCATGTCCATGATATTTGTATTAATTCAAATTAAATTTGACATTGACATAAATAATGATGAAATATATATTGGAAACCATATGGGAACATGAGAAGAAGAAATTTTTTTGATCATCACTAGTAGTGTGCAACAATGTGAAGCCCAACTTAATTAGTATGAAGGGAACTTTATCATATCTTGACATGTTCATTATTTTTCTTTATTTCTTTTTATTTTACTTTTCTTATATGTTGCATAACACTCATATAACATTGAATGTAACGAATACATGATGTAAGAATTTGACTTCACCTTCAAGATTTTTTGTTATTGCAAGGCATATTTAACCATCACCATCACTAGCGAAATCAAATAAGGATTATGGAACTTTTTAGTCACTTTTGGTTTTATATTATTCTATTAAATTGAAAGGTCGATTCCATTGCCAATTCTTTGATTGAAATTAGGATTTAAATATTATACTTTCAAACAAATGTAATTACATTTCAAATTCATGAATTTTCATCCATGTAAAAATGTCAAAAGGTGGTGTATACGTTGTTATTAAAAAATGATCAATGAGTAGGCATCAAACATGATTTCATGGATATATTCATGTTACCAAACACCAAACTCATGGTATAATTGCACAAGTTAATAATTTAATGAAAATTTGAAAATGATTTCCAAAATCTAACACAATTTAACCTTTTTAAATCTATTAATTAATTTATAATTATGGTATAAATTTCATGTTTTCAATGTCATTGAATTCCTAACAAATGCATGAACATTTAAATCAATTGGCTCACATATAAAAATTTACACACATAAATTTTGTTTGTGTGGAAACAAATTGTAATAATTAATATGGAAAGGGTTGTCAAAATTTTATTTTGTTTGAAATTTTATCATTTGAAACAAGATGTTGTGACAAGTATTGTGCATTGATGACAATTACGGAAACTTCCATGATCAACTTTTTTTTAAATATAGTTTATTGTAACATGTCAAAATTATTAGCTTGTAAAGTGGATAAGAATAAATGCATATGCATAACTTCTTATAGTGGACCTCACATTTATGTTGTGAATAATGTTCTTATTTTTTATAATAATGTATGATTTAAGATTTTTCACATTGTGTAAGTGTCATTGTGAATATATCTTGAATTTGAACACAAGCAATGTTTTATTAATTATCATATAACATCTAAATTGAAATGATGACCAATAGACTATTTTCATAAGAAAAAGAACACAATGGTGTTTTCAACTTTGTGAGTGAATTAAGCAAGTGCATTTAGATTCAATTTGAGTTGTAAACCATAAAAGACCAAACCAATTATTTAACTTATGGTCAAGGTTATAGCTTAAGTACACAATACACATGCACCAGATGATCCAATAATACAAATCACCACCTTTGAAATAATACCTTTGAAGTTTTAACCAAAATGATTTCAATGGTAAATAGTTAAATATTAAACATTAGTTTATCATTATTTCAAAATATTCACTTCTAATAAATCATTTTGAAAATATGAAATTAATCTTTTGGGGATTTAAGATTTGTTAGAATTCAATTTTGTAAATGAATCAACATTGTATTATTTGAGTAATGGATGTTGCATTTCACAACTTATATGAAGACAAAATGTGATGAGCAAAATGACTATTATATTGAACACAAAAACTATCATGAACTTCTTGAATTCAATAAGTTTAAACATTAATCCAACTAGACTTAGATACAAGAAGATGAACAAAAGCTTAAAATGTGTATATATTGAAAAGGCATAAATGCTTGAACAACATTAATCTAGTGAAAAATATTAATAATTGGTCAAAGAGATTTTATTTTATTTTATTTACTTTGTTTTGGTAAATTCACATGTAAACATGAATATAAGTGAAAAATTGACCCTTTTTTTTTTATAACAATTGTAATTTATTTGATATGATCTCCAAGTCCAAAATTTCCAAGTTACAAGGTGAAAGGTTTTCATTTTTATTTTTAGATATGTGACCTAATACACCTAGGGGAGATGAGGCCTACATGCTTGGGGGAAGTGAAACCTACATGCCTAGGAAGGGAAGGAGGCCTACATGCATAGGGGCCTACAACCAAATGCCTAGGTCTACTTTTACATTCTATAACATCCCTAAATAACTTCATGTAGGGTATTGTAATTTGTTAATGAATCATTTAAAAAATTTAATCATGGTTTATGCTACCTATTATTCAACATCTATATTAGCTTTTCAATCAAATTAAAAAAACATGACACAATGAACATTACTAGTTATTTCATCACTTTCATTTTGACAAAAGTGATATTTATACCTATTACAAGTGATTGATCATTTTTTATTATAATGTCAACTTATTCAAGTGTTCATTTTGACTAAACTCAATCACAATAAAAACATAAAAGACATAATTTAAATAACCATGTTAATGGGTTAAGGTTTTAAAATATTAATTTTCTTCAATGCATTAATGATAATTCCCTTAATATTTAAATTATTCATGCCACTCAATTGTGTTGGTGACTTGTTTATAAATCATATGAAGATGGTGAAGATAACTTTAATTAATAATTAATAGCCACATGATCCCAATTTCTTTTTAGGATTTCAAGGTTCACAACACCTCAGCCTTGTCATGTATGTATATCATAGTGTTCATCAAAAGTATTGCATCACACAATATACAATCTAGCTTCCATGAAAATTATAATATTTTTAAAATCTCATAGACTATGCCCATGCAAAACATTTGGTTAAGTAATAATAACTTTAGTTTATGGTCTTGAGGTGTTTTTAGTGTCATAGACTTTCAATGTATTAACATTTTGCAACATTTAGTGATATTGTTGTTTCAAGTTTTATGCAAAATGTTTTAATGCCATTGAATGTTAATGTTGATTGTTTATAACGTTGATGAAAAGAGTGATATGATTATTGACCAACAATAATTAGTCTCCCCTAAAAACATGAAAATTTGAGTTTTTCACAATCTTTGTTAACTTACTGTATTCCCACAAATATTGAATCATATGGGCTCACTTTTACTTCAATATGTCTCAATGATAAACCATACCTAGTCTATCTTCTTGTATTTTACAACTTTTAATTTGTTGTGCAACTACTGGTGTTGCATTTAAAACCAATGTGATGATGTGAAATCATTAAGATGGTAGTAACAAACATCTTGCAGTGTGAGGTTGTATATATTCACAAGACCATAACATACATGCAAGATATCATTTTCTTAGTTCAATTGTGTAGTGCAATTGTAATAAGGGGATGTGCATAGATTGAAACAATGTCTGGAACTAGAACCATAACACCCACATTGCTAAGTTATAAACTTAAAAAATTGAAACACATACCCTCAATTAGTACAATCATACATTATGGCATGGATCATTAATACAAAATGTTTGATAAATTAATGCATAGTTTATCAATACCCTTATATATAGTTCACTAATGCAATGACATACAAAAGCTTTAATACATCAAGACATAAAGGCTTGAAACATTGATGCATAAATACCCAACATTGAACTAAAACACTTGATATAGTTCGAGTTCTACACATTGCTTATACGGCTACTTTGCAATCCATGACAAATTACATAGCACTTGTTAATTCTTAAAAAAAAGTAAAGGTTGGAATGATGGAATGATAAATTGAGGGTCAAAGGGAAAAAAAAAAAAAAAACATAGAACAAAAAAACAATTTTTTTTTACCTAATCAACTTCTTCATATCCCTTCAGCCTTGACAGGGCATTAAATCTTCTAGGTTTTGTTTTGGGAATTGGAGCTCCAAATCCAATCAGATATAAGTTTAGTTTCACATGATCATGGGTACCTTTGTGGAAATTTGATAGAAAGAAGGGGAAGGAGAAATGAGTCAAATACCCAAATCTAAAACACATATTTCTCTTCCACGACTACATGAATACAAATGAAATATGAAGCTTCTTCTTGGCAACCAAATACTCAAATTCAAAACATTTGTCCACAATTACATGGATAAAAATAAAATTTATGAACCTTGTTATTCCTAAAAAACAAATACTCAATCCAAAAATATCTCAATTGCACTTTCTTTCCACAACTACATGAATAAAAATAAATGCTTGCAATTATTTGTAATAAGCAATCACTCTCATTTGCTCACTCAAAATGTGTACATAAAAGTGCAACTTCCATTACAAACCAAGTTTGTTATATATAAATTTTTTGAAAGAATTTTTCATTGAAAATTGAAAGCTACTTTCTTCTTTTTTTACACACATTAAATCTTCAATTACATCTAGCTAGAAAAAAGCTTAATTCACAATGTTGATTTGGCACATTTTGCAATGCCACATGCCATCTTGAACACCACCCATGTACAAAAACAAAGTTTCAAGGTGAAAAGAGGGGTAGGGAGAAGCAAGCAAATCCAAGAAGGAGAAAAATACATGGGAGAAATAGAACATAGGAAGACAAAAACAAAAAGAGAGAGAGAACATGGGAGAGAGACAAAGAAAACATGGGTTGGAGACAATGTGCACAAGCTCAAACTAAGATGACAAGAGGAGACGAATAGTTCCACAAGTACTATCTTTGGTACATACATGCTAAAAGAATAGAGTAAAAAAGCAAAAGAAACAATGAAAAACCTGAAATTGAACGGTAGTTGTCATAAAGGAACCCTAATGTGATGCACCATGGTCATGGCATGGGACACCTTTGTTCCATGATTAATAATAGCCCACAAAGTCATGATCACTCCTGTCATGAGCATGCAGTGTTACATTGTTGTGTTTGATATATTGTTGCCTATACGCAATGGAGATAAACACACCTTTTTCACTTGCGCAACTTGATTTTCACTCTTAGAGGGCTTCTTTTTAGAGGGCATCCAACAACACAAAGTAGGTTTTGTGATTACCAAAGTGGGTTTTGCACAAACCAGGCCAGGAGGGATCTCCTGTAGGTGCCTAGAGTTAATGCCTGGCGATCGTGTTATCCTTATGAATTTCGTCACTCTTTAGTAACCGGTACAAGTGTTTGTCCTATAAGGGCAAACCAATCACCTATCCTATACATAAACCAAGGTTGTAGGCTTTTACTGATAAGCTTGTGAAACTACACTATCTTGAACAATACGATGTGCAATGACAAAAAGAAAGCAAAAAAAACAAACGCCTATCTGACTGAGGTAAACATTTCCAAAATGCAATCACTCCAAAAGATAGCAGCATCATCGAATTCTAAGTCAATTGGCACCCATGGGGTCTCTATGTCAAGCAATGAGTTTGGGAAGTTTGACTTTTCCTACATGAATCCACATTTCCATGTCTACTTGCAATGCTTGGAAATATCTTACACATTTGGTTGGCACATCTCACATTTCAGCTGAACTGGGAATCACAACATCTCAAAACTAAGGAGAGATTCGAGACTATGAACCAGGTTGCACAATGCATCAAAAAATTGGGTTCTAACCTTTGCACCCACCAGCTCAACATTGTTGACTTTTGGAAGTATTAGACACAAGCTGGACTAAACCAAGCGCATGTTTCCTAATGGAACGATAGAAGGTGGTGTAGCTTGCAAGCTTGCAAAATGTGAAAGTGTTGATTGCAGTCAAAATCCTCATTGTAATTTCTGCTTTTATGCAATTTTCTGTCTTGGGGAAGTGGGGTTTCTTCGATCAGTAAGAGAGAGGTGCTAAGCTTGCTGACACTGAAGATGGCTCCTTGTCTCACTGTAACCATTGGGTATGCATCTCTTCTATTTAGGTGCTCTTATAGTACTTGATCTTAGGCTTGTTTGCTTCCAACAGTTTTGCATACCTGTGCATGTTTTGGTAAGCCTCTTCTCCACAAGGAAGGCTGGAGATGCCCCTCCCACCAAGTACTTCATCCTTTTTGAGATGGACTCTTCAATTTTATCCAACATACTTTGGCATCTAAGTGCCAAATTTTCAAAATGCTTTTGCCATCCTCTTTGTTATATCAAACCACAAGCAGGTGGTGAGTGGTTTGCTTTCGCATACATCCATCAACCATTCACACCTTCTCTGTCAAGGTGTGAATTGCTGGGTGCAGCAACAATATAAGCAATAGCTATAAGGAAATATGATATCCTTGCACTGTCTCTATTGTATGCATGTGGAAGCATGGAGAGCACACTACCATGGAATTTTGCAACCAGAGCACCTGCAGACTCTTTTGCTGCCTTCAAAAATTCCACTCTCTGTAAGTGATAATTATCACTAAAGAGAGAGGATGCAAGAGCTTACTCCTAAGACTTTTTTCAAAAATGCAATATTCCCCAGAAAACTATGGTCAAAACACTTAAACCCCATTGGGTATGGATATGGCTTTTGCAAATATTTGGCATTTATAAAAGTATGGGCTTGGTTCCATGATGTTTGGACTTGTGGTGCAAAAGTTCTTGAATACTGAATGATTTCTTCGCTGAAAATTTCGGAGGAATTGGAATGTGCCTTTGGTGTTGTTGGAAAGATCTTGATGAGCAGGATTTGATGGAATTTATTTGGTAAGAATTGGATTCAGAATGTGGGAGATATTGATTTTTAATTGATTTCTGCTGCTGAAAATAAATTCCAAAAAACCAGGTTTTGGAAGGAAACATCAGTTGAGGACATGGTAACACTTGGGCCAACGGCACAGTCGACACTAATCAGTAAAGAACCGACCATGCTACTTGGACTTCAATGTTCTATTTTGTTGCCTATACGTCTGTTCCAAGGTTTGTCACAAATTTCCATCCTCTACTTCTGCCCCAATGTACTTTGTATTGCAACAGCCAAGATTCCCATGAGAGTGGAAGGCTGCAATCAAATCATGACCAAAACCAGAGAAATCAGAATCTATTTAAGCTGAATTAAGGTGAAAGCTTTGCTCATGCATATGCTGTGTATCTGCAAAACCCAAGAGCTTGTTAATTAGATTGGAAAGCAAAATGCAGATGATCTAGAGCTGTCATGATGTTGAAAGAAAGGTATGACAAGATCCAAATCTTGAGCAGGAACTTATTGCATATGGGTAGTTCTTCTATGAGACAGTTACAACAGAAGTTGCTCTCAATCCAAGCTCTAACTTCTGCCCAAATTAAATTTGTGAGAACATGGAATCCTAATTTTAGTTGGCAAATCTTTTATGCCTTAATTTATTTTTTAAAAACCCTGATATGGACTCACCATGTGGCATGCATGATGATAATGCAGTTTGCAAAGAACCTAGAGTATACTTGGGGTCTCCAGCAAAAGTTCACATCCTGGCCTATACTGCTATATTATTGCCTTCTCTTGGAGCAGCTTCACCCATACTTGGCATTTGGCCCTGTATCACTATTTCTCACATCCAAGATTGATTGATTCCAAGCAGCCTTTTTCTTTTTTCATTTTGGTGATGGAGCACTAGTGGCGATTGTCCCTAAAAGAATTTAACATTGATGCTGACAAGTTATTGCAAAACTCTCAAAATAATCGGGCTGAAAAACCTGATTTAACACTAGAAACCTGTGTAAATCTTGCAAACTCTTTTGTGGCAAAATTTTCAAAAAAATTCAAAAGAATGTTTTGGGTGCAATTTTGCACCAGTTTGCCAAGCAAAAACAAAGCTGATTCCAAGCCCCACCCACAAACATGAACCTGAGATGCTACATGTCAGAATCTACTCATAACAAACCACCTGAACTAATCAATATATGTGACCAGTCAAGAGCACTTGTTTGCGGCTAGCATATTGAGCAAAAATATTGAGCCACATCAATTTTTAGTGAGCCTGTCAAGCAAATGTTTACCAATCTTCATCCAAAATAAGTTGTTCAGTGTGTTGGTGGAGATGCTCTTATGCAAGTTTTATTGTATACAAATTAGAGACAGATGTTGCATCCCAGCTTCAAATGCAAGAAGGTCTGGATTCAAATCTCCAAGAGGACAAAAGTGTCCATGTGACAATCACATGCTAATAGAGTACATCAACCACACTTACAACAGAGGCCAGAGTCCACCAAGAGCAACCAGTGCACCATATGAGGGATAGATGGCACTTGGATAGGAAACACTTTTCCATTGAGGTGCAATTCACTAAGTTAGGCAACCATGGAGGTTAGGTTAACTCAGTTGCTGTTCTTACTACCTACCTGCTAACAACCTACTAGCCCTTTACCTACATACTAACCATCTGCAAACATCTACTTACCTTGTAGCCCACCTATAAAAACCTTGCCTACTTTCACCTCCCCAATGTTAAGCTACCAAGGTGAAACCCAATGTCAAATCAGTTGGGGTTCATCTACAACAGAGTCATGGTTCAGCCTTCCAATGGATGGTGCGCTGGTGGCTGTTGGTTTACTTCTATGCTCATATAATGAAAGTTGTTGTGGAGTCATAACACACGCCTCCAATGGATAGTGTACTCTTGCTACTCTCCACTCCTACAATGAAAGCTTCTTGGACTTCCGGAGCTTTGTAATCCTTTTTCTTCCGTGTTTGGCTTCAAGTTGGTGTCAACAACCGTTTCCTCAGTTCATATGGGTTTTGCTTAGTGGGTGTCAAGTGTCAACCATTTCATTGGTTGTTGTGGGTTTTGCTTCTAGTAGGTGTCAAAATTTTACTTCATTCTTATGGGTTTTACATTGGAGTGGGTATTATTGACTATCAACCCATTTCCTTGGAAATTGAATTGGAGGTTCAGACTGAAAGGTCTGACCTCAAGAGTCTCTGCCCAAGTGACCTTACTATCTTTGAACACCAGATCTACTAAATCACATGTTACAAAAGTTGGTCATTTGCAGTTTGTAATCTGAAGTTTTACTTCATGCACAACTCCTCCCTCCAGTAATTGTTTGTTGGCCTTGCCTACCAAGGCAAAAAAGGATATTGTGTTTAGATTCATTATAGAGTATAGTAGCTTAATGGATTTTGGCCCCCTAGGTAAATCATAGCTCTATTTTGATACAAGGATTTTTGAAAGATGATATTTTGGCCTGTGTTGAAACTTGAGATTAGTTATAATAGAGTTATGATATCTTGAAGGATTTTGGTTTTTTTTAGAGGATTTATTGAAGATTATATTTTGGCATGGTGAAATATGGGAGTTTCCATAATTCTTCTTTTGCCCACCTTAAGATACTTTTTAATTTAAATGGCAAGGCCACGGTTTGACACACCCCTTGTTCAACCATATTGCTTTAGATGCTGAAATGCAAGTTTTAAAAACTTGTCAAAGTACTATTTTTCTTGGTGAAAGTGAACAGTAGGAGAATATAGGTAGTTCTTAGGAAGGGCTATTAGTCGAGGTCACAAATAGTGGCAGCCAATTTTAGGGCTAGAATTTCATGCAACCAATGAGAAGTCGTGTCATGGAGTGAAGGGGTTTTTTTTTTTTTGGTTTCAAGTTGTGTTTGGTGTGGAGAGTGGACTGTCCGCTGTTTAGGTAGAAACATTTACTCCCATAATAGTAGGAGAACCCTATTATACTCCCCTAGTTCATGCCCCTGCCATTAGCCAAGGCCAAAAATGGCAAAGAACACAGGTAGCCCAAAAAACATTCTTGCAGCCAATGAGGTGAGCCAGCCAAGGGGCTCAGGCTTTTTCTCCTTTGGAGGAGGGTGGAGTGTTGGATTTTGTGTTTTTCCCAATGTATTCCCAAGAGTGCCTCACTATATCCCACATCCCTTGCCCTAATTATATATACTCTTGTAACCTATGTAACCTGCCCAAAGGAGGAGATTACAATATACATCTATTCTGGGAATGTCAAAAGTTTGAATTTCCTTTTTGTGTCAATCAAAGATGGCCCATCGTGAAAGAACAAAATTGAACTTTGGGTTTCCCCACAACTAATTAATCTGAGCACCATATTACACCTGGACTCCCCTTTCCTTCCATTAGCCTAGGTCAAAATGGTAATAGACAGTTTTAGGACCATAATTTTCGTATGACCAATGAGAAGGCTTGAAATAGATTCCAGAAGGCCCAATTGTTTTCTTTTAGGTTTTTGGAGGGGGGAATGTGTTCCCAATGCATTCCCATCGAGTTCCCAAGGTGCTCCTCAAGATGTTCCCAATAGCACCACACATTTAACCCACATGCTTTGGCCAAAGTTGAACTTTCATGTAGGTATATAAACTATATAGGAGGGTCAAAGGGAAGCAGCTATATACTTCTATTTTGAGGAGTGCCCAATGTTTCGAAAAAATGTGAATCCAAGTGGCTCCTTAAACCCCCCCTTAACAAATTAATAAGAAGCACAAATATACACATATATCTATGGGGATGTCCCCAAAGTTTGTGCCCCTGCCATTTGCCTAGGCCAAAACTGGTGAAGAAGACAAGTAGGCATAGAAATTCTTGACAACCAATGAGATGAACCAACATGCACAAAAGGGGCTCAATTTTTTTTCCTTTTGGGCAAGTAAGGGGTGTTTTCTTTGGGGTTCCCAATGGTTCCCATCAAGTCCCCAATGGTTCCCAACATGTTTCCCAAGTTCCCACTGTGTTCTCCAACATGTTTCCAATAGCACCTCACTTTGCCCCCATATGCTTTGCCCTAAGTTCTACTCTTGTAACCTATATATAAATGCACCCCCAAAGGAGGAGGAGTGCACAATATATACTATTTTGGGACTATCCACAGCTTGATTTAGTTTTTTGTGATGAACCAATCAAAGATGCCCATCACAAAGGAAAAACATTTGCAGGTTGGGTGTCCCCACAACTAATTAATACACCTACAACCACATTAATAATAAGGTTGACTGGTGAAATGGGTATGAAACAAATCTAAGCTGTTGTCAGATGCCTCAAAAAATCTACCAGTATGCCAGATCCTGATACCTAACAAGTCTTCAGACTTCTTCTGTCACTGCTAACATGCCAATAAGTTATGCGTTATCTTTATATCCATCTCCTGACAGACATGTTGAAACTTGAATCTTGAAATCACCAGGGCTGTCATCTCTAAAGTTAGCCTATAATAGCGTGATCCGTAAACTATGGAAAACACAGCATTAGAACCCTGAGTTTGGTCATAAACAAGGTGAGATAAAAACAAACCCTGCAAAAACGTATATCATTAGCATTAAGGGGCGGGGTGGAGGGGGGTGAAACTCATAAAACCATCAATTTTTGTGGTAAACTGAGTTTCAACCCTGTCTTTCATTTCTCCTGAGCGTCTCCATTGCTGCTGAATATATTTTCACTGCTCCAACCTGTACAGCTACTATAATTACTTTTGAACCTTGTGCACTAAATGCTGAAACTCAGCATTTCATACCCAGATTTAATAAAATTTGCTTACTCCAAAAAGGAGGAAAAAAATTAAACATTGGTCTCATTATGTTAGAGGGCTAGAGTCAAGGGAACCTACCACAGAGGCTGCCTATATTATTGCCGGAATTTCGTTTTTTTTTTTTGTTTACTACTGAAGTGAATTTTTAAAAAAATAAAATAAAATTCAGCACCCAAATTCCTAACCTGAAAAGGAGCTAGGGATACAACATACAACCAAATCAAGCTCATCTTTGAAAGGAGCAATAATAGTTGTGGTATAGAGAGGAAGATTTCCATCCCAACAGCGCCAGAATACTTGTCTGAGTTATCATCCATCCAGGTAATCTTATTTTGGCAATGAATGAATGAATGAATGAATGGGATTAGTGTCGATGGGATTGTTAGAGCCTTGAATTCTTTTGAGGAGATAACTTCAATAAATTGGCACCTAAATTTTGTAGCAACCTCATATGCTTGCGCCTAGGTGCTAAAAAGAAATTTTATTTGCCAATGAGTTTGTTCAAATCAGTGCTTTGAATTTTGTTTTCAAAGAGTTACTTTAGTGAACTAGTACTTACATATTGCATGCAAATCACATGCATTTATTGTTGCATGTCAAAAGATATGCAAGAGATGTGCATGCACATGTGTCTTTTGACATGTGAGGGAGTGTGGCCTACATTGTCATAAGTTTTTTATACCAAAAATTCATTTTTCATATACACATCTTTCCTAAACATAAAATCATTCATGTAATAGTTTGGTCAATAAGTGTTAGTTCTACCCTATAATTAACTTCATTTGTGAAATTGTGTTTTATCTATGTCATAGTTCATTCATGTAATTCATTTTACACATATGACCAATTCCATTTGTGTCAACAATTTCATTTCAACATAAACTTTATATCAATATTGTCAATTACATGAAGGAATTTTATTCATGCTCATCATATTACCAAATAGGGTTTAGCACATTCCTTGTGGCCTTTGTCTAAGGTAGTACCAACTGATGAGCTCACATGTTCCCCCAAAACTATTGAAACTGTAGAAATACGACGGACAAACTTGTCCAAAACTAAAACCTGTTTCTAAAAATGAAAAAAAAAAAAGTATTAAAAATATTTTCTCTAAATTTCTTGGTTTTTTTCTTTTTTTAAAGCAGGGAATTCGCAATCGTATATTTTCATTTTCCCTTCTTTTTCCACCAAGTTGCAAAATAATTCCACTTTTATAAACATTATTCAGTTCTAGCCAGTTTTTTTTTTTTTAATTTTAAATGCGACCTCTGGTAAAGTTCTAAGACTGTTTCTTCACATTTTTTGAACCTCCGATTAGGCTACTAGTTAGTTAGTTCTTCCCAAATAAGAATCAAACCAGATCAACTAGGTCCAATTCCACCTACCATCACACCATCTTGAGATTGAAGATTGTGTAGGTCACATTCTTGTACAACCAATCAAAACAGGGCCACCTAACTACAAAATACAACCTACCTGCAACCTCACTTGGGATGGGAGGCATTCCTCATCTCTTCCACACTTTGCAGCCAGTGCACCTCTGTTGTTAGTTGATTTGTGAGAGACGATGCATTTTTAGTTTATGATCTTTCTATTTCATTAATGTATTAGTGATGTCCTGATTGTTATGTTCTTTCATGACATATGTTCTCGTGCTTTTATTTGTCTTTTTACTTCTCGTGGATGGGTTCTCATCCCCATATTTTTTTATCTACAGAGTTGTTCTTCTTTTGATAAAAATCGAAAAAAAAAATCTTGTAACTGTTTTATGAAACCTCAAGAGAAGAGAGAAAGGATGTGCCACACCACTTTACAATTTCATTTGATTTCCAGTGGAAGGGTGATTCCAAGGTCTGGTTATACTTCTGATTCCAACCAAATTAGAAGCTTGGTTCAAGGTTTGGTTCTGATTCACCCAATTAAGTGAAACCTGCAATTTGGGTGTCTTGCAAATCAGACCAAGAAGAATCTGTCTTTCAACCAACCCAAAATCTGGAACTGGCCAACATTAGTATGCATCTTGGTATGACTACCCTTTTTCCTGACTATATATTGTAATGAGGTCTTCCATATTGCAAATTCCTCATTCATGAATTTGGGTGTCATGCAACCCTCACATTTAACTAGTGCTTATCTTGCAAAAGAGGTGATATTGTCACATTATTGGAGTATTTGCATGTTGCCCAATTTCTAGACGTTTCATAGACTAATTAGGTAATAAAAATTTCACATATATGGATGGATACATGTGATGTAGTTCTTCACAAATCACTTAGATACTTTGTGATAACTGCCCTCCTCTTATGTAGAGGACATGCTCTAGTACAAAGCATTGCATTGGTAATTCAAAAATGGCTCATCTCCCAAAAGGCCTTGGTGACAAATCATTGGCCATCCAAGTTGATATACAATGCTTGAAAAGGATGCATAAGAAAGTCAAGTTTCCAAATCCACAATCTTCATATTTTTGCTACAACCTTGCAATGCAAGGCCAAGTCAAGTTTCCAAATGCATGGTCTTCACATTTTTGTTAGAACCTTGCAATGCAATGCCAATGACCTCAGCCATCTCATAAGTAATATGAGTACCATATGTACAAGAAATCTGTTGAGGATAATATGAAAATTCTTTGCAAACTTTTGGAAAATCTTTGTATCAAATCCTTCGATGGCCTAACAATTTATTGGAAACTATTATCTCTGTTCATTCCCTCGAGATTTTTACAGCAAGTCAGCCATCCGGAACCAGCTAGTTGCTTGCACTTGGGTAGTGCAGGAGAGGAGAGTTAGAGCATCTCCATGGGGAACAGTAAACTGACCTGCATAATAATGCACGATACATTTTGGATGAAGTATATCTATATTATAGCAAAGATGGGTATTGTCACTTAAACCCAAAGCAATGACAAACCTTTCTTTTTTCTTCTCTTGTTCCCTTGCTGCGTGTTTTTCCTTTACTTATTTATTTATTTTTATTTTTTTAAAGTGATGGTTATTGTCACTTAAACCCAAAGTTTCTCTAGTGTGTTGCAGATTTTATAGTGCAGCTCCTCCCGAAATTTCAACCATTTTGCTACAGTGATAATGATGTGGAGGTAGAATCAGAAGAGTGTTGTTGAAGGAGCAATAGGTATGCTGAAAGCCGAGGTGGGAAGAAGGTGGAGCCAAGAGATGCATTGTGAAAATAATAAATACATGGGTTTTGGTAGCCACAGTTATGAGACATCCTCGGTTACTAGAGTCTATTCCCCAAGATTTTTATATCCACAGTTCTGATTCAATTTGTGTATATATGCAAAAGTGTTAGGTCTTGCAACTTTGAGTTTGATGATGTCCTGGAAACCAGAGAACAAGTCTTTACATTATCTCATAATTAGAGGGAGAACAGCCAAACTCTGGACCTCTGGAGCAACACCCTTCATTTAGGTACTTGGGTTCAAAAAGGACAAATTCTTTCTTGTGGGTTTGGGTAGTTGGACAAAATGATGGCCAGAAATTGACTAGTACATGTGGTCAAGAAACTGCTTTTAAAGTGCCACCACCTACTCTTGGTTTGTTCCAATTACCTTGTGTCAGTTTGGGACTGCTGGCACAGTGTAACTGAATAGGTGCGTACATCTACCCTCCCTTCTTCCACCTCACACTACCTACTTACTTATCCATCTAACTGGGAAAGTTATGTAGGTAGCTAATGTAATTCTAGCCACAAGTAATTGGAACTGGTATATATATGAGGGATTTTTTGAAATCTTTTGTATGGTCATCCATGGACCATTCCAAAGACAACTATCTCATTTTCAAGCTTAATTATTATTTTTAATGATTTTTTAATTAACTTTCTTAATAACTATCTCTCACCTTTCCTAAAAATTACCTCCATTTTATAATTATCTCTCTCTTTTTTTCCCTATTCACCAACATTGATATGAAAAAACCAAATTAACATGTGTCTTTTCATGTCCTAAGAATATATATCATAATTTAAATTAAATTTGACATTGACTTAAATAATGATGAAAATCATACAAAAATATAAGGAAAAAAATAAAATAGTTGGTCGTCACTGGTAGGTATTGCGCAACAGCACAGAGCTCAAATTAGCAATAAGTGATTCCTATGTGGGTAAGTAAGGCACTTGGTGGTCACTAGTAAGGTACATGGGTGGTTGATGCCTAGCTAACCACCATGGTTAGCTATGGTATTGGAATACACAATGAAAAAGTATTTGATGTCCACATATCATCCATCCTGCATGGTGTTCTGGTGGGTGCTGGTTCATTCCTGGTTCATTATGGCCAAGTAAGAATTTTGACAATGCCACACAAAATGGTAGTTTATGGGGGAAAGGCTTTGTGTAAAACCACCATTTTTTGCAATAGAAGGAGAAACAGAAACAAAATGTAAATAAATCAAAGTAACCATGTGGGGACTCTAATTGGGAAAATGCAATCTTTAGTTTCATTGAAATCCTTTATAGAATAAACATCTTTGATTTAAGAGAAACTAGTGTAGCCTGTGCTGTTGGCCCAAGTGTGAACACATTACTGATTTTTTTATACGAACCCAATTTTTGCAATTTGTTTGAATTTTCCAGCAACAAAATCCACTCAAAAATCAATATCTTCCACACCTTAGCTCTGAAATTTTGGAAATAAACTCATCCAGGGCTTTCCAACAACACCAAAACTGCCTCAGAATTCCATTATAGTTTTCAGTTTTGATTTTATTTAGTTTTCATTGAGAAAACGGTTTAATAATCAATAGCTTCCACACCGTAACTCCAAACAGTCTCAAACCAAGTTGGTGCACCCCTAATGAAGATACCAAGAGTGTGGCATGAAGTGCCATGGTTTGGGAGATCTTAGCTTGACAAAACAAAACAAACTACCTTGCTTCATAGATAGATGTTGTATGGGAGGTAGTTTTTATTTTGACATTTTTTTTCATTTTTTAAATTTGAAAAAAAAATTAAAATGTTTTTTCTAGTATAATTATGAATAATTATGCTAATTACTTGGAAAATTTTGCCAAGTTTTGATATCACAAAATTTGTGCAAGCTAGGATGAGGTTATTATCTATCCATTTTCATATGTATGCCCCCCCCCCCCCCACCCCCCCCAACAAACATGTAGGTTCTTCTATAAACCCACCTCATACATCCATTTCAAGAGGATTTGAACATTCATGCTTGTACACAATGTCCAAATTGAAAAACCTTCATATTAATATTTGGTTGTTATGTTGAAATGGACATATGCCCAACATTGGAACAAAGCCCCTAGTGGTTATCAAGGAGGTTTTAGGATTCATAACCACAGTTTTCAAAAAACTCAAAGAGATAATTATGTTATATAATCATGATTCTCAAAAAATGTTGAAAAAAGCAAGTAACCAACAAAAGAAATTGTCAATTTCTTAGTTCTTCTTTCATAAAATTGTAGAATTTTAAATTTTTTTGAAATAACAAGCATTGGCAATTATTTGCCTTTGATTTTTTTGAAGAACTAGAAGAGCCAATGGTTTTATGATTCTGGATCAAAATCTAGGATCAATCGTATTTTTAAAATTCAATTATGCACATGACCTTGATTGGACCTTTTTATGATGTGTGAATCTACATACTAACCAAGTGTGACAATTTCACATAGGATTTCTTAATGGTCAAACTAATTCGATAAATTGATAATGACCTTTTAAAAAGAAGGGGAAGAATTTTATGACAAATTCCAATGCTTGTACATGTCCACATAATCATTGAAATTTTGTGTTGTTTTCAAAAGCTCACATGCTTTCCAATCAATTTTATGAATTTGGTTGCAAATGTGGTCATCGTTTTGAATAATTTTTTAACATGTTGTCAATTTGGACCTACTAACGTGATTGGGTAGTTAATTTGGACCTTGTCATTTTGATTAGTAGAATGACTAACAAAGTGATTAATTATTTGATTATTAGATAATGAACCCTTTGATTGGGTCAATTTTATACCTAAATTTTAAAAGTATTTGGATTATTAATTAAAAAATTTAATAGGTATGTAGGTAGGTAGGTAAATAGTAAATAGGTTTAGGTAGGTCCAAAAAAGGCATTTAAATATGTAGGTGTTAACTTGCCTAACTTAACTTAATCTAACTTCATGAAGCTCTAACCTACCTACCTTCACCCTCTAAGCATGCACATAGGTTGTAAGTATAAGGAATTGAACCCCAAACCTTCACAATGATAAACCAAGTCCTTACCAATGAACTACACCATAAAAAATGTTCAATGTTAATCAAGTTTTTTATTTCATATGTTTATTTCACATCATTAAACATAATGGTTAAACCTAGGTGATAACTAGTGGTTAAAATTAGGCTAAACATAATGGCTAAATTAAGTGGCTAAACTTAATGGCTAAACTTAATGACTAAATTTAGTTACTTAAAGTAATGTCTAAGCTTAATGGCCCTAAATTTAATGACTTAAAGTAATAACTAAACCTAATCGCTAAACTTAGTGATTTAAAATAATAGTTAAACATAATGGCTAAACTTAGTGGTTAAATTTTGGTTAAACCTAGTGATTAAATTTAGTGGCTAAACCTAGTTGATAAACCTAATGACTGAATTTCATGGCTAAACATAGTGGCTAAATTTAATTGATAAACTTAATGGCTAAAAATAGTTCATGGCTAAATCTAGTGGTTAAACATAATGACTAAAATTTGGCTGAACATAATCATTAAACCTTGGCTAAACATAGTGGCTAAACATAGTTGTTAAACCATGGTTAAACATAATGATTAAAATTTGACTAAATTTAAGCTAAACTTAGTGCCTAAACATAATGGTTAAACCTAGGTTAAAATTAGTGGATAACTCTAATGGCTAAACCTAGTGGCTAAATATAATGGTTAAATTTAAGTTAAAACTAATGAACAACTCTAGTGGTTAAACCTAGGCTATACCTAGTGGCTAAACTTAAGTTATACTTACTAGCCAAATCAAATGGTTCAACTTAGGTTCAACTTAATGTCAAGTCTAATGGCTAAACCTAATGGCTAAACTTAAATTAAATTGAATGCTTAAATTTTGGTTAAACCTTATGGCTAAACATAATGGTTAGACTTAATGGTTACACTTAGTGGCTAAAATTAAATAGGTAAGTGGGTGGATAGGAAAGTTATAATATATAGGTAGGTGGGTAGGTAAATAAATAGGTCATATGAAGGTGAAAAAAATGTGAAGGTAGATAGGTGAAAAAATATAGGTAAATAGGTAAGTAGGTGGGTAAATAAATAAATAATAAGTAGGTGGGTGGGTGGGTGGGTGGGTAATAAATAAGTAAGTAGCTAACTAAGTAAATAGATGGATGAATACGTAGGAAGTCAATACATAAGGTAGTAAATCATGTTGCATTTGACTAAAGATCATTGGCCATCTTGACTAAATGTTCAACTTGATTAAAGACCATTAGTCATTTTGACTAAATATCATTAGCCATTTTGACTAAATGTTCAACTTGATTAAAGACCATTAGTCACTTTGACTAAATATCATTGGCCATTTTGATTAACTATTCAATTTGAATAAAGACCATTGGCCATTTTAACTAATGTTGTACAACTTGATTATGTGTATTTAACTAAATAAATCAATATAATCAAGTTGATTAGCCAACAAATACATATGTCATTCAAGCCCCTAGCCTTTAGTCAAAATGTACATGTCCATTAGTAAAAAATGACAAGTTAATCAATTTGAACCCTTTTAAAAACCATGACTTGTAATAGTGTAAGTTTTTGCAACAAACTTCAATTCAAGATATAGACTTGCACATCAATGCAAAGCCTGGGTGGGATTGATTATTTGATCATGGGTGGGAAGGGGACAAATTTAAGGTTTGAAGATCACAAATTCAAAAATCAAAAGTCGATAACTTATAACATTAAAAGTTTCAAGCTACAACTTCTAAGCCTTGTTTACACTTCGAAACTCATCAACTCCAAAATGTCAACACTTTAAACTTTTAGTTAAATTCAGGTTTTTGCCTGTCTTTATTCACCCATGTTCATTTTTTTGCATTGTGCAACCAAGTTTTTCTTTGTGAATCGTGTTACATTTTTTGGAGGTTTCTTATTTTATCAATTTGTAAATGTATCATGGCACTCAAGATCACCCCACCTCTTAATTTCAAGTTCAAGAGGTTTTTGTGGGCTAGCCCATCTCCAAGAGCTTACACCTATCCCCTTACCTCATGAAACTAAATCCAATAAACAAGGAGAACTTTGAACTAGTCTAGTACATGTTCCACCTAGAACTATAGATGATTTTAATCAAGTCATTATTGATTATGATGCCCAAGTTCTCATTTCAAATGCAAACCTATGTCTAGAAACCATTGTTGCAACTTTTTAGATATTTGTTTCTATTAAGAAGAAACCCAAGAAAATGATCAAAGTAGATGTGATTCAAAAATTCCAAGATGTGTGGTCAATGAAGATGCCAAAGCAAAATATGTGTTTGATGGTGATGGAAATCTTTCAATAGTCAAGTGGAAAGTGTGCACCAAGATAAAACGTGAGCATAAATTATTAGTCCCAAAGTGGGATTCTCTTAATAAACATGTTAGGAAAAGGAAGAATGAAAAAGGGGTTAGGGTGATGGATTTCAAATGTGCCCATGCCAAAAATGAAACATGTGGCAATGAATCATCCATATGTTTTGTAGTAGGCCTAAGGTGGGAACGATCAAAGCAATAGAAAGAAGGTGACTTAGTTTGCATTAGGTTTTATGATATTCAACAAAAGGGAACCCATGACAAACCATGAGGATTTTAGACCCTTATATGACTTTCTAAAATTGAAGAGCATCCTTAAAAAACATTAGATTAACATAGTAGGGTGGGAAATTACTAAGCATCTCCAAAATCAAATCATGGTAGTTAGTAGGGTTACTATTCATGGGGCTAGGTTTGTTGCATTTACATGTGATGAAGTTACTACCCTTGATAACCAATCTTGGATTTTTGTCCATGGTTATTGTGTTCAAGATTGGTGTTGTATCCTAATTTTGCTTTCCAATTGAGTGCATTGTAAAAGGATCCAATGCCTAAAATTTGACAAAGGTGATATTGGCTACACTTGTTAATTTTGGGAGCTTGATAGAAGAAGAAGTAACCAATCGGCTATTGTGTTTTGGTGCAAATGGTGTGAATATATTTTAGGGCATAGCTTGAATTGGTGTCACAATTTAAATTCAAGACCTACATGCCCCTTTTTAAAACAAGCATTCATTATATGGTGCACAAAACAAACCTAATAATCCAAACCTTCTCTGGTTTGCATGTGGTGGCACAATTAAAGGACTTGTTCCAATCCTTTGGGTTCATTCATGGTTGGGGTTCCAAAAAGGACTGTCTAACTAAAAAAGGACTTTAAAAAGGTAATTTTAGATTTTCATAATGTCCAATAAATACAACTATGTTGTATTTTTGTGTTTTTACAATTAGAGTATTGAAAAAACAAGCTATAAAAAAAATCCCAAAAAATATTGGATGTCATATATAGTTTCTTTTGAGTCCTTTGACTAATTTATGGTTAAGTGTCCATATTATATTTTTTTGTTAAAAGAATGCAAAGGAATGCATAAAACGATGCAATTGATTTCAAACTTTTTATACAAGAAAAACATGTTTCCCTTTATTTAACTACATGTTCATTATGTCAATTTGATGAAAAAAATCACATAAATTTTTTTAAAGTCTTGAAATTTTGAAGCAAAAGGCTACAAGGGAAATGATTCTTTTTATTAAATAATTTGACTACTTTTTAATATCCATTAGGTTCAAAAAAAATTGCTTTAAATGCACATCACATGTGTAGGAAATAATAATGTGAAAAAAAATGTTTAGTTGATTTTAGAAGCCCATTTTTGCATTTTCTATGTTTCTACTTACAAACCAAAATATTCATGCACAATTATGTGCGCACGTGAAAAATCACCACCACCACATGAATTATATTATATTGGACTATTCAATTTTTCACACTAAAATTTGTTTAATGTAAATGTTATTTGTAGAAAGTAGATTTAAGAAAGTCCTTTTTCCTTTTTCTTTTTTTGGTACCCCAACCTTGAATGGACCCCCTTTACTCTTTCTTTTGCAAGTCTCCTAAACGCCATTTAAAGTTTGTCAAATTGGTCCAAATTATGGAAACAAAAAAGAACAAACTATTGCACAACATAAAAATTTGGTGGATAAGTATATTGAGTCCACTGAAACATGTGCTAAAAGAGTATCGTCCTTTGTTGATGAAAATGACACTTGATGCCATAATTGTAACCAAAGTAGCTACAAACTTAAATCAGCTTTGTGATGTTCAATTAATATTTTAATTGTCTTACCTAATGCCTATGCTAGTTGTCATTCATTCCCTCATCAAATTTGCACAACTTTAGGATGTCTATGTGTGCAACTTCATTGAAGCAATTTCCATATGTAAGGTGGATATCTTCTAGATGTATTTTAATTAGACATTTGGGTTTAAGGGAGATGCCTTCAAGCATTTCAATCAATTGGTGGATTGCACTCATGACCATTTGTATGAAATGGATCACATATTTGAACATTGAATTCGATCATTTGAATTTGGTGGGCAGCACATATGGGCAAAATATAAAGATTAGGCCACTAATGTCATTTCTTTTATCATTCAAGCTATTTATGTAGTGGCTATATCATAAGTGAAATCATAGTGTATGGTTGTAGGTGAAAATTTAACTAAGCAATCACTTCCTTATTCATGAATTGATGGGTTCATTTAGGGTTGTTTATCCCCAATTTTGGTTGAGCCTTAATGTTGATGGCTCTTTTCAACAACATCTTAATGTGATCAAGTTTGTTTATTATGTGCATAAGAAACATGGGCTTGCTGGAAGTGGTATTTGGATTCCACTAATGTTGGATCCAACAACATTGGATATGCAACATTCTTTGTTTGTTTTGACAATGAAAAACAATTGACATGTTGTAATGGTTGAACCTCATAATCATAACCCCTTAACAAGATTATGGAGGTAGCTAACTACATCTCAAATTGTTGTTTGCCAAATGATAGAATACATCAAATTGGTAAAAATTGCAGTTATTTAGGTCCTTGGTTCAATTGAAGATGAACAATGTTTCAATACAATCAATTTTATGAAGAGTAAGCTTTGAAATAGGCTGACAACTCATCTTGACTTAGTCATTTGTATGTTTTCTCAAAGGTACACGCTTGAAAATTTTCCATACCATCAAGCCATTGAAAAATGGAGGGCTTCTTGTAGTTGTTATGCATTTGATGCTTAAGTGTTATTATTTTCCATCTTAAGTTTCTTTGGTATGTAGGTTTAAAATCAAAAACTACCCTAGCGCCTCACCATTTTTGTTCTTATGAATGGTCTTTTTTTCTTTGATTTTGATGACTATTGAATTTAGAATTAGAATTTGGCTTGTTATGGACTTTGGCTTTGAAATATTTTATATGAACTTAGCTTGTTGTCTAGGTCTTCTTGCTCCATAGCCAACCCCCATTATCAATGATAACACTTGTTCAATGATGCATGGTGCACATTGAATGTTGTTATCCATGGCAAAGTTATGGGGTGCCCACTAGTTACTATTGAAAGTTTCAAATTCAAGAGTGACGGATTATGGATTATGGACCTTCCAATATTAATGATTATTTGTCTTTCCAACTTGATTTTTTTTGTTTCCATGATCTTGGTCACTTTGCTAACCCTTTTAGAAACTTGGATTTATAGTTACTACAAGTTCCAATAAGGCCAAAATAATTTGGTAACTAATCTACATGTCTTTGAAATTTTGATGATGAAGTTACTTGTTTGTGTAGGCTCGCCATGTTTTTCAGTGGGCAAGACCAATTTGGTTAGGGTTTGATTCCTTCACATGGCCAATTCTTCATAGTATGAAAAAAGAAAATCTTAAGTTGCTTATGAATCCAAGAAAATAATGTTTGCCTCACTAATACACCAACTAAAAGAGGTCAATTCACTAATGTCAAGCCAAAAAAAAAAGGGCACTCACCAAAACCTTCTATGTTTAATTTGTAAATCACTAACCTATTTGACAATTTTGGGCTTAATGTAGCCAAATTGCTACCTAGAAAGCCCACTAGGTAGCCAACGTGGCAATATGGAGAATATGAAAAAAAACGTTAAATTGGACCATGTTTATGAACCATGTGAACAGTTTGATTATTATCATCACAAATGGGGGTTTTTAGGGCATTGACCATAATTTCGTGGTGAATAATATTTTTGATAAACAATCATTTTCAATTGGAAGATGCCAAAAAATGTGAGGTGGGCCTTGATATTAAATGCATTTCAAATGATTATTGGATAATTGATTCAAACCAAACACTAATGCAATATAAAATGAAAAATAATAATGTTATAGTGCATGTAACATAAATATATCCATGGTTCCTTGAATTTAACAGTTTTTTCCCTAATAATATTATATAATTTTAACTTTGTGAAAGTTAAAATATAAACCGCAAACACCAAAAGTGAAACCCAAAATTAAATACACCACATTTGGAGAGGTATATCCTATAATATTTATCATGAAAATGCCCTAAATGGTGTCAATGTAATGTGTTTTCACCCATGTATGAACATTTAAACCCAATCAATTTTTTATAAATAAATTAAGAAACAGCACTTCAAGTTTTTAATTAGGATTGTTTAATTCATATGGGAAATGCATCATTTAATCATATTTTTAAATTGCATTTCAAATTGTCACAACGCTAGCCTTGGACTTATATCCAAGGCTAAATCAGCTTAGGAAAATGTCCCGAAATTCAAACATACCAACACTCCCAAGTCATTTTCCCACTTTGACAAATGATGTCCCATAGAGTCTTGTTTGCTTACGACAAAAATGCAAATAGTAAATGGTTTTCAAATTGGGCCCCCAATACATAATTGGAAAGTTATTGAAATATATATATCAAAAATGGGCTTGCATTTTTCATTTGGAATTGTAAGCTAAAAGTTATGGTCAAAAGAAAGGTCAGGAGTTAAATTGTCACCTCCATTGTGGTTGATTTGTTTGACTTGTAATATTCATCACGATATCAATAATTGCACCATGTAAACTAGCATTTGAATTGTAGATATGCATTTTAAAATCAAATATAAACCCTAAATTCCATAAGCATCAAATTTTTATTGAAAATAAAAATGATGAACAATAATAATATAATAATGCATAGAAATAGGCTACGCTACATCTAATTATAACATTGCCAAAAAAATTGGTCAACGTAAATTGGCTCGTCACATAAGAAATCTTGCCAAATGTGATCATGGCCATGTTCTTGATCTTTCAAAAACTTTGCACTATGATCAATCTAAGTAACTCCATGTTTGCTTCTCTCCACAAATTGAATGAGAAATGTAAGAATGAAAACCAAATGTTCATTTTCACTAACTTCAAGTTTAGCTTCCATTAAATAGGGAGGTTCTTTCCCATTGCTCTCTAGCTAGAATGAACTCAACATGATGCAAGGAACATGTAACAAGTGAAATTGATATGAGAGATGCACTTAGGCATGCACAAGGTTTATTTCACTACATTGAAAGGAGAAAGACGATGCATAGGGTTTTTGGGTTTATTTTGTTGCCTCAAAAGGAGAAAGATGATGTGCATACTTAAAGTGATATGGAAAGGGTGGGGGTGGCACAAAATGTTATTGTTACATGGTGAGCCACCTCCTCTAGAAATGCTCCCAAAATGCAAGTACATGGAGAATTGTTGGAGTAACAATGGAAATGTTTTTACAAGTTACAAAATTGTTTAAACTATTTTTCATTTCATTTTGACTAATTGTTAATTGCCTCCCACATTAATGCAATTGACATGTTTAGTTTATTTTAACTTAACATTTAAGGGCAAGTTCATGGTAAAATAATCCACACCCAACTTCTTTTCCTTAAACACAATAGTATGGGGCTGACATTGGAAGATGTCATGGCATGTAACCATGGCACAAAATTTATGTCATAGGTTTTTGTGTGTTTTGCAAATGATAAATTTGCACGCACAATCTTCACATGTAAGACATACGCACAAGAAGCATGAATCACCATATGTCAATGGAGGACTTGTGGAAGTTTTGTAAGTTGAAATTTGGAATTAAACATTTGCAATCATCATCCATGAATTGTATGTATATGGTAAGCTATGGTGGAATCCACACATGCACAAATAATAAACTATGTGTTTTTAGAACACCATGAATGGTATATAGATTTTGGATATGGTCCAAGTTCATTTTTTCATACCCACATTAGAAAATGGAATTATTACATTATGAAACCTTCCATTGAGGTGCATATGAATACAAACAAGCCAAAATCCTCATCAACATGTCAACTTCTCTCCAATTTTAGTTACATATTGCTATGTGATGGCACTTTAATGGCATGTTAACGATGAAAATTTATCCTTATAGAATAATATGAATATTGAAAAATCTAACTTGAGTCACAAAATCTTCCAATATCAAGGTTTGGTTTGAACAAAAGATGTTTAACAATTTCATTAAATAACATTACTTTCATAAAGGGCCCCTTAATTTTCATAATTAAATTTCTTTGATATTTTTGTAGTAATAGGGTAGTATTAAACACATCTAAAAATTACTCAAATTTTCATATTTTTTCAATTTTGTGTTCATCGCAATTTAAGGTTTATTTAAAGTTCATGATTCCTTTACAACATGTAAATGTGATGCAATGTATATGTTGTTTAAAGAAAAGTTGTAGCTTATAATACAAGAAAATTAAACTTGAAAATGTTAACATGTTTTTGGTATGATTTGAAATTGTGATAATTTTTCAAGACAAAACAAAAAATCTAGCAAAATATGTACACTTTTAAATTTTCATATTTACTCAAACTTGATTTTTTAAAAAAATGACATATTGGGGCAACTATAAATAAAATGAATAAAAAATTTGAAAATATTTAATTCGAAAATTCCTCTTTATAGACTTTTTGGGGGCAAAATGACACCAAAAAAAAACTATAGTCCTAAACGTAAAATAAACAAATTGGCTCGTTAAATGTCGTTTGGACCCTTAAGTTAACTAGATAGCACATGATTTATTTAGATGCCATTTTGATTAAAAATAGTTCAGATCAACTTATAATTTTTTGACATTGAATTTTGTCAAATTTGACAATCATGATTAGTTTTATAATCATAGTTTAGATCATCTATAAAATCAATCAAACTACAATGCTAACATCATGTTATAAAAATGATAAAATTGATAAATGCATACATAAAACCCTTTACTTAATCACAACCACCCACTTTTAATGAAACATCTTAGCCTTATTTTTGTAATTTAAGTGTAAACATAACTTTGAACTTTTTTTAAAAAATTTAATTTGATGCATAATGGACATTCCAATTTCACTTAATAATGACTTTCTTAAACTTTGGGATCTATCAAGATGCAATTTTCATCCAATGTGCTCTTGTAATTCATTACTTGCGATTCTTTGAAAACATCATAATAAAAGTTGAAACTAGGGAAAAACCTTACATTTTTCATAGACATGAAGCACAAAAGGCCCCAATAGAATTTTGGGATGACCAATCATAAACAAAGTTAAAATCAAATCATTTGCTAGAAGATAAGTAACAAAATGGAATGTAAGAAAAACCTATAATATCCCTCTTCAAAGTTACAAATGATTTTTTATATAAAAAAAATCAAATGCACATTTTATAATGAATTTTTAAAAAGTTATAAATTAACAAAGAAAGTTATAAATTAAATAACTCAATGACAAGGAGAAAACATACAATAACAAAATAAAAAAGATCTTTGTGAGAATGCCATGGTAGATCCTAGTTTATTTATAGCAATAACTCAATAACAAGAAATAAAAGATAATAATAAATATATCTTGTTGAAAATGCCATGCTAGATCCACCTTTATTTTTCACATTGTCTTCAAAAGTATGTCATTGGGTTTTGTACATAAACATTTGATGTCAAAATATTTATGAAATGAAAACTAACATTAAAACCACCAAATTGGTATGATTATAAAAAATGACATTCCAACAGCCTATTGTAATTCGCAAGAACAAAAGGAAAAAATAATTAAAATATTCAATTTGTCCACACTTGCATGACTATTGTTAAAGTGAAAACTACTTTCACCAATGTAGTTCCAAAATGCCATTGTAGCAAAGCCCTAATTATACTAAAGGTCTAACTACAATGGGCTTGTTGTATATGTAGCAAGACTCTAGCAAGACCTTAACTTGTTCATTACTACAACCCCAAAACCAAGAGAAATGAAAAGACAAAAAAAAAAGAAAAAAGAAGCCTCCTAATTTGATCAAAGCAATGATGAAAACTCGAAAAGCCCAACAACTTAAAACTAAAAAATGAGAATGCCACTCATTTGTTAGAATTTGTCCAAAAGAAAACAAATACCAACAAACTAAAATCATGTCAGTCACATGCTAAAGTGTTCATCTTTCAAGAGCTATGGTGAGCAAATTGAGAAATAGCAAATGAAGAAAATCCGAGGCAAATATCAAGGTAAAGGAAACTTACCCATGTGCCTAATGCACAGGTGTGTGTGTATTTGACGGTACATATTACAAAATTACAACTATAAATTACATTTCCAAAACCTCTCTATATACCACATTCCGCATGTATCCATCAGGATATGTATTCATATTAATTTAATTTTAAATTATAAAGTTTTGGATGAAGAATCAAGATGTAAGAAATAAAAATATCAATATCGTACATTTACAAAAAAATTCTAAAAAAATGTGGTGTCACATGATTGTATTGTTAGTTATTGAATCCAAATTAGAAGTATGATATAAGTCATTTCCAAGGTTGCAAACCCAATTTGTAGTTAAAGGAAAACATAAATTGAAACAAAAAGAGTCTTAGCCTTAGTATAAAAATCTAATGTGGAAAGGGAACATTTCCCAATCTACCAAAGTCATAATTGTTCAGTAATATATCATGGTCTAGTTGAAACTGCTATTTAGTTGGTGATGGGCAACTAGAACCTAACACATTTGATTTTTTTTCTGAATGCCCATGAGCTTTAGAGGTCCTTAAATGAAGCACAATATCATGCATTCACAATGCAACCTATTAGAAAATAAACATTGTTGTAATTGGTCAATTACAAATTCATTGATGCAAATGTATCTGAATTTTATCTTTTAGTTTAAAACTATTGAGATTCCACAAATACAAATAAGGGTTGTTGAACCCCATTTCTTGTAGTAATTAAATGTTTTGGCAATATCTTCCAAGCATCGATAGATGTTGTGGCAATACTAATTTTTTTTTCATGAATGTTTGCCTTTTGGAAAATAAAGTCCACCCGATTAAAAATTCAATGTGAGTAGAAATTGCACACATGCTTGGATATTCAATGGCTTTCCAACACATTCTGTGACCCTGGGTTCAAACCCAATGGAGTGAAACTGGTGAAACTCCTTGTCAGTCCTCTGCCAATGAGCTTGACTTGACTTGGGGGGGTGCCAATGGCTTGTCCAGTCAGGTCTGCCCTTGTGCTTCCCAAAAATAAAATAAAATAAAATAAAATAAAATAACATTTGAGGAATATTCCATATGCTGAACGATCGTTTCCCTCCGCCCTCAGCCTTTCTTTCAATTGCCTTAAAAAATGGAAATTTTTGGTGGTCCAAAAAAATGATGCCATAATTATTCTCTCTGACTTTAGTCATGAAAACGTTCCAGAAGGTTCTAGAGAGTTCACGCCTTTCTTTCAATTGCCTTCAAAATGGAAAAAAATTTGTGGTCCAAAAAAATGATGCCATTTTTTATTCTCTCTGGACTTAGTTAGGAAAGTCTTCCAGAAGGTTCTGGAGACTTGAGAGTCTAGTGTCTGGAAAGACTGGTGCAATTTGGTCGAAACTCGAAACCCATATCCTAAAATGGAACAGTGGAATGAGCCTAATTGGCCTCTACCTGACAAGCTCCATTCCGTAAGAGTTTTCATTTGGATTTGCAGACTGGTCATGTGGCTTTTGTAGAATGGTCTGGGTATTGATGGCGTAGTTATTGAACCCACCCACACTTATGTTGGTAACTCGGTACCTTTACTTTTTGGAGTGAGGCCTCTTCTTAGTGCCCCATATCAAGCATGAAACATTGTTAGATTTTAACTCAGAGATCTTGATTTAGTCTAAGTTTGGGTTAGTTGTAATATTTAGAACGAATTTAAATGGATTTTGGGTGCTGGAAATTAAGAAAATTCCCCTTGTCAATTTCCCTTATCCATTTCACAAGAGCCAAAAGGTTTTTTAACTCTGGAAAATTGTGGCATGGCAAATTGTGAAATTAAAAGCAAATTTTTCTCATTCTTGGTTTTGGCATATTCTCTGTGAAACATATTCATTAGTTGGGTGTGCCTTCCAAGTTCAGATTTTTTTTTTTCGGTGCAATGAGCCATCTTTGATTGGCCTGTCACAAATAAATTTTGAATCTCTGGAGACTCCCACATTATATAGAAGTATCCACTCCGAACATAGAAATGTATTAAGTCCCAAAATTTTGCCCACTTAAATAGGTTCCAAGAGGAGAATATTGGGCAAAGCATGTGGGATAAAGTGAGGTGCTGTTGGGAACATGTTGTTGAGCACATTGGGACTTGGTGAACATGCTTGGAACTCATTTAGAACTTGATGGGAACACATTGGGAACCAAAAAAAATTAAAATTCAATAACCCCCTTCTTCCCCCCTAAATTTGAGTAGGGAAAATTCCATTGCAATTGTGCCTCTGCACCCAAAACAAGAAAAAAAGAAAAAAAACTAAATTAATGGATATTTATTATAAGCTAGGTTAGCCTGAAATGCTGGCGTTCCACATTGATGCCATCAACGGCCCATTTGCAGGAAGCCGTGCTGCAAACCAGTTCAGATATTTGGTCACTGAACTGGTTTCAAAGTCGTGGTGTCGTCATGAGCAGGGAGTTTTGGTTTGTGTTGGCATCCTCTCCTTGGCCCCGTGTACAGTGCCCAACAAGTGTAACCCGTCTACCCTGTCCCAATTGACACCCGGCCTTTGGACGGCCACGGAGGAGTGAAACTCGCAGCGGGTGGCCTCTCAATCCCGGGTCGGTTCGCGCAGTCGAACCAAGGTTGTTTTTCCTGGCCCCCCCCCACTAAATTTTGTGAGGTAGGTGGACTGGCGAAGAATTAGCCAAGTTTGCGCCACGCTAGAGACACATATATATATGAAAGTAGATGGAACTATTCTTGATCATAAGGTGTGATAAAATACACCAGAGGCATGCCATGACATTTTTGTTTTTATATTATTATTATAATTACATTTCAAGTTACATTGTCCATAAACTAACTAAAAGTTATATTATTACCAAAACATTAAAGTTGCAACTAAACCAAAAGTTGGGCAAGAAGAAATTAGAATGACACACTTAATAGAATAATAAGTCTATGAAAGAAATGAAGTACAAAATCATTTGCCCCTTCTTATTTACTCCTAGAGCTATAAGTTATATAGCTTTCTTCCTAATCTTTATAAAATGTGTTGGAAATCACCTTTTTTTTAAAAATCCTAAGGTTGAAGCTCGTTCTAGCATGTCAATGTGTTATAGACTCAAGTAAATGCATATATGTTTCAAACAAGTGAAATATCTAATCATTTGTTTTACCTTACTTCTGAAACTGAAAGTTGAAAGTAGGTACTTAAAGCACCTCCGAAGAAGTTCGTGAGAAATGTCCTTGCAATGGTAACATGATGGAATTGTCTTTGCTTCGCATGTTTTGCATGCATGATCACCCCCGCTATTACCTCCATCTATTATAACTACTATCAAGACTAGGAAAAATCGTGTCTTTTGCTTTCACAATACATCAAGGTACAATGATGATATTTGACATTTGCAAAAACATTTCATTGATATTTCAAGGTAAATTCATTTGTGTTGAAAATAGGATTCATGGTAGCAACAAGGGTTGTCAAGATTAAGAAAAAAGGGAAGAGCTTTGTCCTTGAACAAGAATGCTCATATCTCCAAGTCTTGCAAGATTAGAGGTAATAGTTAGAAGTGCAACACATTTTGGGAGAGGATTTGCAAACAATACAACAGAAATCACCTAGTTTTTTGTGCATATAGATTAGTACGATCTTTGGAGACAAAATGAGGAATAATTCAACATGATCTCTTCAAGATCATAGGGAATTTTGAAGCTATTAAAGCTTTCCAAGAAATAAATGCAAATCATGAGAACATTGTGCACAAGGCCTTAAAGTTTTACAAGGCAAATTAACATCCAAATAGTTAAAACTAGTGTTGGCTGATTTCCAGTTCTTGGTCAGGTCCAGGTTTGGATCCGGACTTGGGTCTAAGAATTGGACCTAGTGGGTCTGCATGGACTTGAAACTGGCCAAGAACCAGACTCAATCCTATTCACAATGGGCACAAATAACTTGCTTTTGGAAGAAGCTCAAAAATACTTCAAGTTACAAAGGCAAAAATACTTCAAGTTACAAAGGCAAGAGGAGCTTTCGAAGCTCAAAGAAAGAATACAAATTGTTGATGCAACACCAACTATAGCTCTATAGATCGTCATTGGAGCTCCATCACAACCTTCTACTCTTCTATCTATCCACATAAACAAAACAACACATGAAATGATCATTCTACATAACAATGTAGATTTAGAATTGTTAGACTCAATTGATTAGATTGAGTCAATGCAATTGACATCACATAAGGTTGGACAAGTTTGATGGATGTTCATTTGTTCTAGAACAATGTTTTAAAAAATTGAACACACCATTGCCTTCTTGCTTTTCCATTTACAACTATTTATTTTTGAAACTTTTTCTATATACATTGGAGCTCAATTTCATTGTTCACATGAGTGTTAAAAAAAGATAGAAATCTAGAAATAAATGCACAAGTTTGAAGACAGGTCCACACCCATAGAAAGGTGCAAATTGTGCAAGATTGAATATCCATGAATGATAATAAAATAAAGGAAGAATGCTAGTGCGTACAAGAGAGACCATGGAGAAAGCTTGTTGTGAGATTTGGGAAGGAACACGTTGGAGGAAGCCCAAAATTGGCAGAGACAACAAACCAATCATTTTGTGGGAAAATTAGTGTGGGAGACGAATCAAATTAGGGCTGACTATGAGCCCATGGTTTGCACAATAGCCTACATGCGGATGGTATAATGTTGTTTACTATTGCAATGATGAAGATGATCTTAATCTCTCGTCCTAATTCTGGATTACTAAATATTTTAAACAAGTGTGCCCAAAGAACACCAATTTATCTCCATAAATAGGTCCAACATAAGGTCCAAGCTACTTGTAACAAATTAACGTGTTGGAGACCCAAGTGAATGCAAAGTCCTTGCCTAAAAGCCATGGTCCAATAAATTCATCAAAATTCCTTAACATCAACATAGCTAACACATGTGTCAATAAGTCAAGAAGCATCCCAATTGCATGTCCCTGCCATTAGCTTAGGTCAAAAAAATATAGGAATAGAAATTCTGCTCAGCCAATGAGTCAATGCAGCTGCACCCAAGAGGCTCAAGGTTTTTTTTCCCCCTTTCTTTTGGGGGGGGGTGTGTTTGAGGATATTTTTGTTCCCAATGTGTTCTCATCAAGTTTTCAATAAGTTCTCAATGTCCACAATGTGTTTCCCCACGATATTCCTATTCACACCACATTTTTATCCCACATGTTTTGTCCAAAGTTATTCTCTTTTACATAGGTGAGCCAAAGGGGTATGCAGTTCATCTTCCAAAAGAAACTTCTATTTTGAGGACCCTCCCAAATTTTCAGTTTTTTGTTTTTGTGATTAGCCAATCAAATTGACTCATTTGGGGGGAAAAAAAAAACCAGAACTTAGGAGGTATCCTCATCTAATTGATACATACTTCAATAAATACCCTAGATAAGATGGGAATACTGGAAACCCAATGGATGTAAAGAATGTGCAATAAGCACCCTAGAATGTCAATAACCCCCCTCCCCCAAGTTCCAATTTACTAATAAAATAAAATAAAATGTTGGGGCAAAGGATATATGTAGAAGAATCTCTTGCACAAGTTCTTCAAAGTTAATAGTAAAATAAGGGGCATGATAAAATACCGGAGCAAAAACTAAAAAATAAAAAATTCCGGGGGAGCGTCCCCCATTCCCCTCTCCCTCTCCCCGGCGTGGTTCTTCCACGTGGAGTTGGCGAGTCAAGGACCGCCGGATAAACCACAGTTTCTAGAGACCAGAAGGTAACGGTAACACGACGGACTACGACGGACCGTTGGACACAAAACCCATATACGCTCCAGGCCTTTCGTTCTCATCTCTTTTTTCCTCTCTCCATCTCTCATGTGTCTGTCTGCGCGCTCATACTTAGTCGAGCTTTTCCGTAATCTCTCTCTTTGTTGTCCGCGATCCAGCACTTGCCGTTTTCCTTCTTCACATCGCCTGTTTCAGTTCTAAAAACTGCAGTTTTTTTTTTCCCCTTCGGTAATCGGATTTTTTATTAAAAAAAATTTGGGTCCGTTTCTTCTCTGGATTGATTGCTTTTCTGTGTCTTGTTTTCTGATGAATAGGATTATGTTCTTCTCATCATCGGTTCTTTCCTAGTACCTTTTTTTTTTGGCGTCATCGTTGTTCTTGTAGCCATTTCCTGAACTTTCTTTGTTTTCTCGAACGTTCTTGCTTCTCTTGTGAGTCAATGTTCTCTGACCGGAGGATGACCAGAGTACGCAATCATTCTAGGGTCGCAAATTTTCTGGCCGTTTCCTGAATCTGTTTTGCTGAGGAGATTTGGTGAGAAAACGTGTGTCTGTGTTCCAGGGTGCTTATTCTTTGTGCTTTGCGATCACACTTGCAGTTTTTTTGTTGCGGCCTCGTGTTTTCTGGAAGCAGAGTTTGAGTAGCCGGTTGCATTCTTCAGGCTTTTTTTGGGCGCTCAGTTGTTGTGACGAACTATTGGTCGAGGAGGAGGCTGCCACCACGGGGTTCTGCTTTTTGTGTGGCTTCTTTGTAGTGTATTGATAGCACTGTAGTGCGCGAGAGCCAGGTTTACTCTTTTGGTTCTTATTTGCTGCAGGCCCGCTCCCTCCTCTTCGGTGCAGTTTTGAAAGGAGTTACGATCAAGACTGTCATTCCCTTGTCGTGCGGTTGAAGATCACTCTGTTGTTGTCGCGACTGACTAAAATCGCTGCGTGAGAGCGCTCGCTCGCTCGCAACTGCGTAGATCCTTAAGGGTTCCGAGTGAATGTTTTTCCCGTGTCTTCATCTTCTGGTTCAGTAGGAGGCTTTGCAGGAGTTGTTCGCCGAATTAGGAAAGTGCGATCTACTTGTATTTGCGTAGCGACCCATCCCAGAATAGGTCCGACCGCAGAGGAAGAAGACGCCGAGGAGATCGTGAACTTATTCGACTTTTTCCACAGCATTCTTCTGTCTGTGTGAGATTCCGTTGTTTTGTTTCTTTGCAACGGGCTCTTCATCAATTGTTGGACTTGCAGCTGCTCACAGGGGAGTCCACTGTCTGTTGTTCTTGTGCGATTGAACCTAAGAGAGGTTTGATTCAGATACTTCAAGCAAGCAACTCTTTGGAAGCTGGATATGGACGGAGTTGTTGGCGTGTTGAGAATTCGAAAAGCTCTCTAGAGGATCCATATCAGAAATTGCCTTGAGAGCTTGATTCCGAAAGATTTGGCAGTTTGGAAGGGAGAAGAAGAGGCTGAGAGGCTTCTCCTTGAACGTCTTCTTGGAGAAAAGAGGAGCAAAGGGTGAATCTATGGTCGGTTCAGATTTGCGGAGGGTTTCCAGTACTGATGATTCGCTACTACTACATCAGCAGCAGGAGCGGCAGTACGGATGGAAGCATCGATCATCATCATCATCATCGCAGGCGTTTCCTCAACCAGTGGCTCCTCCTCCTCCTCCTCCTCCTCAGACATCATGGCACCATCCTAGAGCACACTCCAAGCAGCATTACACAGCCGAATCTGCTGCAGGGAAGAGGGGGGGTCAGAGAGCTGGAAACGGTGTAGAAAACAGACTAGGAGGAGGAAACGATGTTCCAGGACGAGTTAGTTTGTCATCGGCTTCGTCTTCAGGCAGACTGCCGCACTCGAATCTCGAATGTTTTCTGGATGTTACAACTCCCAGAGTGAAACCTCAGACTCTGCGAAAGGTACGCTTGCATGATTCTGGAAACCGTTCACAACTGTGTCTGAATTTATAGTCTGAAGCAAGTCTGGGATGCAATGATGTTTATTGTTGCACAGAGGGAAGCTGTCGTCCCTTTCCTAAACAGTAAAGTATTCTGAAAGCTTAGAGCTACTGTTCTTGTGTGCAGTCATGTTTTCGGGATCCTTCTCAGAAGCGGTGTTTTGATCCAGAAGTAACTCCATTCTTCAGTCTTGGAGATCTATGGGACTCCTTTGATGAGTGGAGTGCGTATGGAGCTGGTGTGCCCCTCATGTTACATGGTTATGAGAATGTGGTCCAGTATTATGTACCATATCTGTCTGCTTTGCAGTTGTACACAATTCCTACTCGGAGGCCTCATGTTGCAGCCTACAGGTAAAAAAAAAAAAACTTGGTATCTGCAGCAGTTGCAATTCTTTTGGTGAGTGTGGGTTCTGTTCAATTGTATGTGTATGTTAATGTTGTAAGTGACAGATATTTTTTAACACCTATCCCCAGTCATCCAAGTGCATACCATTACCTTGTACCATATCTATCCACTTTGCAGTTGTACACAATTCCTACTCGGAGGCCTCATGTTGCCTACAGGTCAAGAAAAAACCTTGGTATCTGCAGCAGTTGCAATTCTTTTGGAGATTAGGGGTTTTGTTTGATTGTATGTGTATGTTGATGTTTTAAGTTACTGCTTGCTTTTATACCTATCCTAATCATCCAAGTGCACACCTTTCCCTTGTTGTTCTGCTTAGAATGTCCTGGCTTGCATGCAAGTGACTCATCTTTTTGTCAACTAAGAGGGTTAGGGTTTTTTGAAAGAATGCTCAGGCTTATATGATCAGCTCTGTCATGTCATGTTTCAGAGCTTAGACACTCTGAAAGTTGGAGGTTGTGGTCAGCTTCAGAGTTTACTTGTTACCACCATGCTGGAATGGGCAAAATTCAATTTCAATATTTTCTATGGTGTTGCTGTGTTGCTATGCAGGGCACCTGGGGTGGAAAGTGACGAGGGCAGTGATGCAAGCAGTGATGGTGAAAATGAGAGTTCAATGGGACCAGGAAGGAATCAGTGGCAAGGGCGAGTTCTCAAGAATGCTGATAGTTCCAGCTCATATAGTTCCTTGGGAAGTGGTCCGAGGTTGGAATGCTCGACTTTTGTAAATGGTGATGATGAAGATGTAGAAGTCTGGTCCTATTTTGAGACCAGCCCCCCCTACAGCCGTGTTCCTCTTGTTGATAAGGTGGGTCATGCAAACATCTATTCGTTCTCTCGGGATCAAATGAGCAGTGGCGACAATTTCAGCCTCTGTTCATGAGAGTCAACCCAGTTCAATTTCTGCAATACTGTCAGAATAAAGAACTCTGATTCATTTGTTTTGATCTTCATCATGGATAGTTTTGGTCTTAGGGGCTTCCATGATAGTTTGTGCATTTTATCTTGCCATGTTGTGAAGAGGTGATTGTAAAGCAAATTGTCAGTCTTAACGTCTTTGTGGAGAAATAGTGTTCCAGTTTTAGCAGATTATTTGCACATGAACACTCCCACTGGTCTGTAGCATTGAATGCAGCACAAGGGAGTTACTAGTCAAATTTTCCCTTCTTGTTACGTATCTGTTTTGCATTATCTCTGCATCAAGCAAGAGCTAGTTTTTCCTGGTAAATGGTTGCAGCATGCAGAATTTGTTAGTGGACTACTGTTTCTTTTAGGTGTGTTGATTTGGTTGCTAGATATCAGTATCTATAACCAGATGGTACTGGTGCTGGACTTTCTTTTGCAGATTACAGATTTGTCTCGAGACTTTGAACCACAGTATAATCCTCTGCGGATACTGCGGAGTGTGGACCTCTTGCCCAATAGTTGGCTTTCTGTGGCCTGGTATGTGACAACTTATTTTGCAGACATATGATCCCCACCAACTATTTATGCTGACTGGCATGTCCTGAAAGTTTTCCTTTGTTAGGATTTGTTCCATGGTTCAGAGGCAGGGCTTTAGCACTGCTGGCAGTGTTTTTGATGCATAATTCATACCAAACGGTAGTGCAGATAGTTGTAATGTTCTTGATGTGACAGTTGATTGGTTCTGTGAGCTTCAAAATCTGATAGTCTGTCCAGGTTCCAGGGTCTTGGTTTTGGTAGAGCAGTTCAATATTGTCCATTGTGTAGCATTGCTGATCAATTAGGTTCATTTTTCAGGTACCCTATTTATCGAATACCAACAGGTCCTACATTGCGTGATCTGGCAGCATGCTTCCTCACATATCACTCTCTTTCAACACCCATGAATGGTACTTCAGGTGTGTGGATGAACAAGGCTTTGCATGTTCCAACCTATCCACTGAACTCAGCTGGTGACTATTGTGGTAAACAAAAACATGGGAAGTGTGAAAGCAATAGTTTTCTTACAAGCATTAAATTTGCATTATATGGTTTTGTGGCAGTTGCTTCAGCTTTCTTTCTGGTGGTGGTGCAGAAGGTCATATGATAGAAACTCCTATTCCTGTGATCAATGTGAGAAGTGTTTCCAGAAGACAAGAATGTTAAGAACTCATGTCACTTTTTGCTTGGCTGCATTTTCTGATCATTGTGTTTCTTGCTGGCACAGAAGGGGCTAGGCAACTGCCAAGTTGCAGTGAACCTTGTGATATGCCAACATTGTGTTCACGCGAGACTTCACGATTAGAGCTGCGAGCTTTTGGGCTTACCTCATACAAGCTGAGAGGGGCACTGTGGACATCTAATGTAGAACGTCGCCAGGCCACACTTCTTCAAAACTCTGCGAGTGTACATCTGAAGCAATTAGATGTGGAGCACCCAGACTACATCTTCTTCACCTCACACAGCAATTCTCGACGCTGAGTGTTGGCTGGAAATCCAGTTTGTATCTGCATCCTTTTTGCACTATGGTCAAAAATGCAGCCATGCAAGGTCACTTAAGAATCCTCTCAAACAGCAATTTGTGGAGCTTTTCTGGAAAATCCCTGCCATGATATATAAGCTAGACTGCAGAAAGCAATTTGCATGGCATGATTGGTGTTTTGCAATGATTGGTTCATGTGCTATTTGGTCTGGTTTTTTCATCCTGAAAACCAAAAAAACTGAAAAACTAAAAAAAAAAAAAACCAAAAATTAAGAGAAAAAGCGGAAAAAAATTGCAAAATGTTTGAGATGGTAGGTTAGGAGTTTTGTAGCATCCCTTAGCACATGTACAAGGTAGACAGCTCTGGGACTGAAAGCTTTCCTGGAGATGATTGTTTGACATGTTATTTTATGTCAGAGTGAGAATCAAGTCATTCCTAGGCCAGAAGCTTCCTTTTTTTGTAGTGTGAGTCCAAGAACATTCTCCTGGCTCTTGTGTATGAAAGTACTTGGCACCTTTTTGTAATCTCAGTGTGTCAGACATTTTGAGTTTTTTCACAAGTTTAGGGAAAAAGAGATGTTATTAGAGCTTGTAAATACTTCAAGCATTTTCTGTGGTTGTCAATGTGCAAGTTTTGATGTTCTTTGCTTTCTAATTTTACTCTTTGGGTTGAGAGTATGAGTTAGCTTTTGCTGTACAATTCTGTTTACTGTACTGTGGAGAAGCAAATTGAAAAGCAGTTTTACTTGAAGGCATTTTTGCGGTATTTGGGGACACATGAGATGGCTTCTTGCACTTGTAGCTCTCTTGTAGCAAAATGGGGGCTCAAATGACTTGTGTGGTGGTTTGTAGACAGTCTGAAGTTGCAGCTGTTTGTACTTTTGTTCCAATTGCTTGCTAATTGGCGTTTGATAATTTGCAGCTGTTTGTAGTCTTATTCAATTGCTTGGGGATTAGCATTTTTGGTGATCAGCTGCTTCTCTCTGTTGTACACCCTTGGTTTCCTGCTTTTGAAATTGAATGTCCTCTGTTGACATCCCATTGTGAATATGTTTAGATTCATGGTAGATAGGCCAGTGAGGGAACACTTGCAAACTCACTTGAGGTTGAATCCTGACACATTGTTCCTCTGCTTCTGAACTTCAAAGAACATTTGTAACCCTCAATTTGGTAAAGGAGTGGGGACAATATGTGGTGTTTGGTGTAAGGTTGTTCAGTGTTCGGTGGGTTTAACTAAACAGATTAGGATTTCAAGCTTGAAATCTTTGATTGTTGCATCTTTGCCTTTGGAATTCAAAGAAGTTCTGTAAAGCCCTAGTTGGTGCATCCATCAGGTTTTATACCACTCAATACAGACTAAAAACAAGGAAGATATGGGAACTGGAACTAGAGAGAAGTCTAGAGTTATTTTTTCAAATCTTTTGAAGCAAACTATCATTCATCTTCTTCCTGTGTTTATGAACGTTTGTTTGTAGCCTTCCAGTTTGTGTCCAGGACACAGAAATTGCTCTATTTGGTTAATGAATGAGGAAAATATTGGAAAGTGTTTGGTGATAAGTATGTGTTTCGTGATGAGTAGTTTTACCCTAGTAGTGGATGGCAAAACTTTCTATCTGCTCATCAAAGACTTTTGAGCTGAAGGGTTTATGTGGAACTGAATCTATGCTAAAGACTATTAGGTTATGGGCTTGATCCAGAGATGACAGGTTTCTGAAGTGTGACTCAGTGCTAAAGCTGCCTGCTTGCTTGCTGCAGAGAGAGGAACTCACACACACATGTGTAGGGTTGCAGAACCAGCAGCAGTTAAAATAGGGAATAATCCATCAATTTGTCACTTTTCGGTCATGGATCCTCATCTATAGACCATGGGTCGAATCTAGAGGTAGGGTGAATGGACTCCCCTCTCTTTAGGACCCACCCCCAATTCCCATTGTCAGATTTGTTGCAAGCAGTTAGTTAGTAGTTGAGTGTGCAAAGACACGATATCATCAGTCCCTGTTACATTTGCCATGTAAATAGCACCTCGATCCTCTCTTTTTGTACTTCCACATCGCCTGGTGATATGTTTTGTAGTTGGGCAAGGTTACATCAGAATGTAAAAAAGCCTTTGAATTAGATTATAAAACTTGATTGAAAAGCTCGTAAACTTGGGCATGAGTTTTTTTTAGGTGGGTATTGGGGGGTGAAGAATGGAGGGAACAGAATGGATATACCTTGGAATTGATCATATGAACTTTTTGATTGAACTTTGTAAACTAAGGCATGAGTTCAATTTAGTAAGTGTTAGTTTGAGTTTGTGTGGAAATCCTGCTTTACTGTGTAGTTCAGAATTTTTTTTAAAAATCACGGGTTTTGGCTTTTACAAGTGAAAGAAAGAACCGCCAGTTCTGGTTATATCAAAAACCTCAAAGATAAGACAAATCCTCTTTGGAAGGGGAAAAAAAAAGAGATGAAAAAAATAGCAAGAGCGAAAAGAAGACAGAAACAAAGAGAATTGAGAAAAAAAATGAAAAAAATGATGGAAGGATTAACCATCCTCCTAATCACAAAAAAGGATTTTGGAGGGTCAATTAATTAATTGAAATTAACCCTACTAATCACCAAAATACAATATTTGAGGGTTGGATGAACTCATTTGAAGGTTGTACTTCATCCAAAATTACACAATATTTGAAGGTTTTATTTCATCCAAAAGCACAACATTGGAAGGATGTACTTCATCCAAAATACAGAACACAGGCAATGTCTCTGCTGCTGGTGGACTTGCTTGTACTCTGCTACATATCCCAGTTGCCACTGGTGACGAAGAAGATCTCTCTAACTGCAATTGCAACGAGAGAGGAAACGAGACCAACAGGAAGGAAAGAGAGAGAGAGAGAGAGAGTGTGTGTGTGTGTGTATTTTTTTGTGGGCAAAAAGAAAGAGAGGATCTGTTCGAACTGAATTGCTGCAAGTACGATCCATGGATCAGCAGCAGCAGCATGAGGATGACGACGACACGCTCAAGTGCCGCGACCTGGCGGGCCTGCACAAGTCCTTAGTGCAAGAAGCCCAGGTGCTGCATGGGCTGGTGTGCACTATTGTCGCGTCAAGAGGAGAAGCAGAGCCCTCGACTTTCAAGAAAGCTGAGGCCATTGTAAGTAATTTCCGCATGTCTCTCTGTCTCTGTCTCTCGCTGTGTCTCGCTAAAAAATTTGTATTGCCAATTTTGGTTTTTCTGGGTTTCTTTGCCGCATTTTGGGTTTAGGGTTTTGAGTCTTGGGATGGTGATTCACGCTGCATTTCATTTTGTTTTTTGGGTGTGGTGGCGGGATCCGTGTAGATAGAGAAGTATCAGGAGCAGGGACAATTGCTGGAGCCGCATTTGGAAAGCTTGATCACTCCTCTCATGGGCATTATACGCGCCATGGTTACGAAAGTGGACAGCGGCCAGTTGAGCAATGCGCAGATGCTGGTTAGTTGAAAATATTTGGCTCATGAGCAAAGCAAAATTTCTTAAGCATTTGGAAATGATTTCAACAAAAAGCGACGAAGAAGAATCGAAGCCTCGGAAAACCCTAATTTTTGCACAGCCCTAACTTTTGCACGAGAAGGAGGTACCCAGGCACACTGGTTGCTGTAGGGAAATGCGGTTTTTTCCACATTGTCTCCAGAAATTCGGAATCAGAGAATGTACCTATGCTGTCAGTCAGCCTGAAATTGTGGACCTTTGTGCTTCACTTAGGTTTCATGACCTGTTCCATGCAGATTGTGAAGAAGCTATGTCGCATTGTGCATACTCTGATCACAGTTTGTGGCTACAAGACAGTGGTGAAGTTCTTCCCTCATCAAGCATCTGATTTAGAGCCCACTGTGGCCTTGCTTGAGCAATGTCACCGCGAGGTAATGCCATTCCATCATAACATTTAGCTGCCTTAACAGTAGTGTTTTGTTCTCAGAGGTGCCCAATTTTTGTGAAGGCTGATGGCAGAATATGTTGATTGCATGTCATGACAGGTGACGGTCGGCAGCATCCTGAAGGAAGAGAGCACTGGTGATTGGGAGACCAAATGCACCTTGCTGCTTTGGCTTTCAATTCTGGTGCTGATACCATTTGATATGGCATCAGTTGATACAGCAATGGTGGAGCCAAGGGCATCCAATGCTGGGGGAGAAGAAGAACAGACGCCTCCCTTAGTGCAAAGAATGGTCAAATTGTGCACCGAACATCTCTCAAACCCTGGTCCAACAAGAGAGATGACTGGTGTGCTGCTGTCACGACTCTTGACACGACCAGACATGCAAGGCACCTTGAAGGGGTACAACTTTTTCTGTTTGGCAAACACCACATTCTTCATCTCAGACCATCTCTGCTCTCCTTCCCTATTTGATCCTTTTTCTTTTTACTTGATTGTGGGATTGCAGTTTTATGGCTTGGACGCATCAGGCCCTTGCAACCACACAGGATGGAATGATGGGCGTATTTTTGGTGCCTGGCATTATTGGAGCTCTTGCTGCCATCTTTAAGGTTGGCTCTCCTCATACCCTCTCTTCTTGCCTAGTGCCCTGATGGAACCTGGCACAATGCTTCACAGCCTTGTTGCCTTCACTGATTTGTCTCTTGGTATTGTCCCTTTTGGACACTTGTGTTCAGTTCTTCAGCAGTTAGTTGCCTTCAGTTGTTATCTGGTTTCTTCTGCAGTGAAGACATATGTGGAAGTGAATTTCTGTTGCTGTACATGTTTCATAACAGTCATACACTCACTGCTCTGTAACTTTCTCTAGATCAAAGCTTTCCAATTAAGAGGAATTATCTGTCATGGTACTTGCCCATGTGAACCAAAGCCAGTCTTTCCACAGCTTGAAGTTCCTCAGATTTGACTCAAGGGATTGGATGAGCCGATTCTGGGGTTGATGGGCTGCATAAATGACACCACAGATTTTTGCAGTATTTTAGCAACCAGCTGCAGTAGTGCCTCCTTAGATGAGAGGCTTTCTTATAATGAGATGTTCACAAGACATAAACTGGCTAAACAGTTCCAAATGAATTCTGACCTTGTCTCACAAGTAGATGTAGTTGGTTGACTGTGCCAGAATTGTTGATGAATTGTATCACTCATGCTGTGTCTTGGAGCTTGATGGTTCATTTCCTTAAATTGAGAGTCATCCAAGGACATTGGTGTCAATAATTTTCAAGCTGATTGATCATTTTTGTGGTCATATTTTCTTGGCTTTCCATTGAATTCTACAGTCTTGATTGTTTTGTTAGGCATTGTAATCCAATTGGGAACTTCATGCAGGAGCTTGATACACTCCGTTTGTTTGGTGCTTTCGTTGAGTGATTTTTTGATTCCAAAGGGCAAATCTAAGCTCTCTTTTGTTTATGAAGATGCTTGGATCTAAGTCTTCTGCTTATTGTTACCATTCAGAGCTTGATGGTACCTGCAAAAGGCCCCAGAAGGTGCAGTTTTATGTGGATGTTCCTCATGTGAAATTGATAAGCACTTTGTTTTAGAAGCATGAGCTATTATACACTACATTTATTCTGGCCAGACAAGACTGCCAGATGATTGACATAGCTCATGCTTCTAAAACACTCTGCATCCTGACTGGGAAATTGCTTTGGTACCCTTGCAACTGGTTTTAATTGCTTATGGAATCTTGTCAGAATTCTCCATCTGCATATGTATGAGCAAACTCCATCTGGTGTAGTACCATGAACCAACTGGATTTTGCTTTTGTAGTGTCCTTATTCTACATTATTGCTGTCAAAGTTGTTTGCAGGGTGTAAATATGAAGGTAGGATATTCTAGAACCCGAAGAGTGCATGGTTCCTGGGTCAAACTTGTTCGGCACCCAGAATACTGCATGAGCTAGCCTCCTTTTGTCAAGTACAATGTGAGATACTAAATGCTTCCCCACTCCTTTTTCCTCTTTGTGGCCCACTGAAATTCTCTCCACCTAATCCATGACATGTTCCTGAGAAATCCTAGCTTGATATTGCTTCAACATTGTACCCATTGTTTGGGGCTGATGAAGGTGCTGTTGGCAGCAATCACAGCTCAAATGCATTACCTTGTGGTGTAAATTGACTATGAAAGCTGCAAGGTTGCATTTGATCCTTTTGTTGTTTAATTCCTGGTTCTGTCTTCATTTCCTTTTGTTTACATGCATTTTGGACCCTTGATTTCCAGGAGAATGGGTTTATGTTTCTATTCTCTACAAATTATACAACAGTCGTGGAGTGTAATCCTGACTCACATGCATACGCTGAAGAACCTTAACATGATTTCTGTCATTAATTGCTTTGCAAGGTTGGAGGGCGGGACATGTTACTGAATGTTGCTCCAATGGCATGGCAAGGAGCACATGATTTAGCTGGTTCTCAAGCAGCCAATCGCAGCCCTTTACTGCGGAAGTTATTGGTGAAGTTAATTCAGCGGATTGGTGTTATGTACCTCCCCCCCCGGATTGCCTCATGGCGCTACATGGTACTTGCTTCACTCACAGCTTGTCAATGTAGTTTGCTCTCTCTTTCTTGACAATTGTGTCTAGTGACCTATTGTGGCAATTGCAGCGTGGCAGTCGGTCTCTTATTCAGAATTTGGAATCAGTCAGTGGAAACATGCAACTCCCACTGGGGGATACCTTGCCACGGACTGAAGCTGCTTCCATCTCTGAGGATCTTCCTGCAGAAAAACTGTGGAGCATTGGAAGTGCTAGAGTTGGCATTGAAACTCAAGATGAGGATGTTGAAGTGCCTGCTGTCATGGAAGAAGTTATTGAGCAACTCCTGAGTGGCCTCAGGGACAAGGTACAAAATCACTTTGCTGGATCTTTGACAGCTTATCCAGATAGTGGCTGTTGTAGAATTTGTGTTGAATGTAACTTTGATCCTCTCTTTTCTCCTATATGGTAACAAAGAATTTTCAAGAACAGAAATTGAAAATTAGAAACAACTGTTAAGGACCTGAAAGCTGAACTTTTAGTATGCCAAGCCACACTAGTGCTATTGATTTTATTTACCTGAAGCGGGCTTTCTTGTACTGGCTTGGGTGGCTGTTTACTTAGGACACAGTTGTGCGCTGGTCAGCAGCCAAAGGTGTGGGAAGGGTGACTGCTCGCCTCAGTCTTGCATTTGCAGATGATGTGGTTGCTTCTGTCCTTGAGCTTTTTCGTCCCACTGAGGTACTTGTTCCTTGACTTAACTTGAGTAAATTCTTTGGGCTGTCATTCCTCTTCACTGTGTCTTGTGCTCTCCACCTGCTTATTCTTCTCGAGAGAGCTTGTAGGGAATGTTGTATCTTTGTCCAGGGTACTGCACATATCCAAAGAGTGGCTCTCGTTTTGATTAGCTAATCCCTAATTGTTTCTATTAGAGTTTTGAAACCTTTCAGGCCACACCTATCTCAACCTAGCTTATGCTGAGGCATGAATTTTACACACCACTTTGTAAAGAGATTTCCAGACCAATTCCAAAAGCTTGTGCAACCCATTCTCAAGGTAAGGCCATGAAGGATGATGACCACAATTCAGTCACCTTTGTCAGGGCACTGTTGCTTTTCCTTGAATTCCTCTTCAACTTTCCAAAAAACAGGGTGCAGGGTCTTTTGCCCTGGGCTACCCAAAGCACAGTTTTATGAGTACAGCCTCTCCCTTTTCAAAGCTGGTTTGGAATAGTGCCTTTGGTGTTTCCTTTCTCTTTGCTGCTACCTGGAAAATCTGAACTCTACCTTTTTCTGTCTGACCAGAAGCAGGAATGGCATGACCCCTGTCAAGGTGTTGAGGCAGTTCAGGAACTGAAGGTTCTGTTGTAGGGCCAGACATTGATAAGAATGGTTGAACCTGATGTTCAGGGAGATGGAGCATGGCATGGGGGATGTCTTGCCCTGGCTGAGCTTGCACGTCGGGGTCTTTTGCTGCCGGAACGTCTCCCAACAGTGGTCCCTGTTATTGTGCAGGTAATGATCCCCCTTGTTCCACCCTCCTTGATTTAGACACTGGCTGCATTGACAGTTGAGGTATTTCATACACAGCATGTGGGTTGGAGAAGGGAGGTTGTCTAATTAGGACTTCCTCCACTCCCTACATTTCTCTTTCTCATGGTTGCTTCATTAAATTGTATTTCTTTGTAGTGTCTGAGTTTATGAAGGCAACCGAAAACTATGACATAAGAGTGACCAAAATTCTGTTCATAAACAGGCACTTCACTATGATGTGCGAAGGGGACCTCACAGTGTTGGATCACATGTCAGAGATGCAGCTGCATATGTTTGCTGGGCATTTGTCAGGGCCTATTCTTCTTCTCTTATGATTCCTCATCTTAAGATCCTGGCTCCTGCTCTCCTCACAACCGCTTGCTATGACCGGGAGGTCCAATTCCAACTTTTTAACATTCAATTCACATTCCATCTTCAGCATTTTGTGTAGAATGTTGGGAAATGCTTTGGAAAGTTATTCTGCATGTCCTGCAACAATCAGCTTGCTTGATCTCCCATTTGAAGCTCTGTGCCTGGTTGTCAATAATTGCACATGTGCCCAGCAGGTAAACTGCAGAAGAGCAGCTGCAGCAGCTTTTCAGGAAGGGGTTGGAAGGCAAGGTGATTTTTTGCATGGAATAGACATTGTAAATGCAGCTGATTACTTCTCACTTGGGACACGCTCAAATGCATATCGTTCTGTGGCGGTTTTCATAGCCCAATATGAGGAGTATAGGTTGCCATTGATTCAAGATCTCTTGACTACCAAAATTTGTCACTGGGTATGTTTGCAGGACCCTGTCAGAGATTTCTGAGTTTTGGTCTGTTTCTAGTAATCTTTCCATAGAACCTCTAGGGTCTTATGTAGTGTTTGTGTACTGTTGCATGGACAGCATCGTTGCCAGAAATTTGAACTGGATACAAAGTGTTCCTCAGTTGACCCTTTTTGATGTAAATTGTTGTAGGATAGGTCACTCCGTGAATTATCAGCAGAAGCTCTTGCAGCACTTGTGAAGTATGATGCTGCCTATTTTGAAACTACTGTAATGGGCATGGTCTTACCCTCCACTCTCTCAACAGACCTGAGCCTCCGGCATGGTGCCACCCTAGCTAGTGCTGAAGTTATTCGAGCTTTGCATGAACACAAATATCCCCTCACACCAGGTATGCTGCAGAAGAGGGGCAAGGAGCAAATTAATGCATACAACCCGAATTTCAGCAGGTTGCACTATTGAGGGGCCTCATCACTTGTTGGCAATGTTTCGTGGGAATAGAGAAGTTCTGCACTTAATGTGGTTGTCCTTTGAAAACGTTCTGGGAATCTGATCATCAAGTATTATGTTTTTGGACAGAGAGGGAGAAAGCTGTTGCAGGCATGGTGCCAGCAATTGAGAAGGCCCGTTTGTACCGTGGAAAAGGAGGGGAAATAATGCGCTCTGCTGTCTCACGTCTTATTGAATATACTGCACTAGTGGAGATCCGTCTGTCTCCAAAGATCCAAAAGATTCTTCATGACTCTCTTGATGAGAATCTGAAGCACCCCAATGCTGAAATTCAGGTGGGTTCTTCAGTTCTCTTTGAGCTGTGAGTGAGCTTTAAAAGTGTTTCTCTCTCTCCCTTTCTCTCATTTGTATCAACATTCATTGCACATCTTTCTTTTGAGTGCAAATGTAGCATCTGCACATTGTACTGTGAGTTGAGTTTTCTTGGCATTCTTTCATCCATGCTGTGTGCAGGCATGTGCTGTGGCAGCCCTCCGAAGGTTTGTGCGTAGTTATCTGCTTCCAGCCAATGCTGCAACTGTTGCTCGAACAACAGCAAAGTATATCACCATGCTGAAGAGTGATCCAAATCCAGCTGCAAGACGAGGTGCTGCACTTGCATTCAGTGCATTACCTTATGAGCTGTTGGCTCCATTGTGGAAGGATGTGCTGGATGCCCTTTGTGCTGCCACTTTACCAGAGGTGAGCATGATTTACTTTTGCACTCATCAACTGAACATCAACATTACATAAAGAATGAGTATTTTTCTTGATATGTTTTATCAGGTTGTCTATTTTACATCTCTTAATTGTTGTCTTCAAACTCAACTGGTAGCCTAGTGGTCACATCACTTTATCATACTTGCTTCTGTCTTGCCATTGGGTGACTCCTACTTGTCGACCAGTTAGTGTCAACAGTCACTAACAGGAAACAAAAAATGTTTGTAAGTTCAGGAAAGGCTAGAGGACCAGGATGCAGAGACCCGTGTGAATGCAGTTCGTGGCTTATCGGCTGTTTGTGAGATTCTCTTCAATGGCTCAGTGGAAACACTGCCAAGTTTACACAAAGACACTGATACTGTTACAAGTCTGGGTTTGTCACTAGCTTTGGTGGTGAGACGTCAAGTGATGGATACTCTGTTCAATGCTTTGGATGACTATGCGATTGATAACCGAGGTGATGTAGGTTCCTGGGTTCGAGAGGCAGCAATGGAAGGTTTGAAGATGTGTACTTTTCTCCTTTGTTTGAGTTGCCAAGAGAAGAACACAGCACCAGTTGTTGAAATTGCTTCCAAAGGTGCAATTGAGTCTGCTGGAGTAACTTGTTGCGCCTTTGATCGAACCAAGGAGCAGGAAAGCTTGGATAGAAACTCTACAGAGTGCGACAAGCCCAATGGGCACCTATCAATATTTGATGTGGATATTGCAAAACTGGTGGTTGGAGGTTTGGCAAAGCAGGCAGTAGAGAAAATTGACCGAGTACGTGATGTAGCTGGGCGGACATTGCAACAGCTGTTGCACAGTGAACATGTCTTTGTCCCCTTCATTCCACATAGAGCAGAACTAGAGCAAATTGTTCCTAAAGACACAAACCTCAACTGGGCTGTAAGTACACTAACTAATTGGTTTCAAACTCTCCCAACCTTCATGTTTGCACTTGCAAGGTAGACTGGAGACTGGAATGCAGGCTGCAGGGGTCTAAAGTCTACACACCCAAGTTTCTTTTACTAGTTTACTGTCCGTCTATAATTAGAAAGTGATCATATAAATTTTCCAAGTGAGGTTCCTAGTGGCTCGAGCACTTGTTTGTCAAAAGAGTGATCAATCTGTGAAGGGTCCTTATCAATACAGGAGTTCAGCAATTGTCTAAGTTTGTGTTTCTCTGTATGCTTCTCCTTTTAATTTTGGCTGTTGGATTGACATTGACAGTTCTTATTATTGGAACTTGCTTGCAGGCTCCTGGAGATTCGTTCCCAAGGCTAGTGCAGTTTCTGAACTTCCCAGAGTATCGCCTCTTTGTCTTGTCAGGAATTGTCATTTCTGTTGGGGGTCTTGCAGACTCGCTTGGCAAAGTGTCGTCTCAAGCTCTTCTTGATTTTCTTCAAGCAGCTTCTGTTGAAAATCTCAATGGAGCTTCAGGTGACATTCACATTAGTTGGCTGGGAGGTGAATTGTTGCACGTGTTGAAGAATTTTGCCAGGAATGACAGGGTCATTATTCCAGCACTAAAGGTGTTCATAATCTCTGTTCCAGTTTATTGATATTGTTGAAGTCTGAATTATCATGCTCTCTTTCTTCCTGAGCCATAAGGTTACACTGCCTTGACCAACAAGGTTGTCTATGACTATTGAGTAGGATTGTCATGTCCCTGATGATGACATTTTTAGTGACATCATTTCTATGCCTAGTTGACATGTTAGTTATGTGGAATATTTGCAAAAGTATTCTGGGGTTGCAGACCAAATAAGACAAGCTTACTATCACCTTTAGGCCTGTTGATCGAAGAGACTTATCCTGAAATAATGGTGTGCATGTCTACAGACTTTTGATGTATTGTTTTGCAAGGGAATCCTCACTGCATCTCAGGTTGGTTGCCCTACCCAGTCCAGAGTCACTGGGGAACTGCAATCTGGTTCCCACACTTGAGTGGAATCAGCAGCACTCTACATTTGTGTTTATGAGAGGTTGTGTGATAGATGTACAATTTATTGAGGATTTTTTGCTACTTGGGATGCCATTGCATTAGATTCATATATTGTTGCTTGTCATGTGAGTGAAGGGAGACATTGAGTGACAAGTTAAGACTTCGGAGACCAATTCATGTAAGGCCTCTTTGTACCTTTTGCAGCCACTTGATTTGCAATTTTCAAAGGAGGTATTGGAACATGTGAAAACCGAATTGCATGGGTGCAAGGATGTTGCAAAGCTCTTGGCAGGCATCAATGTGCTAAGTCATTTTGCATTGTGGCCGGAGCCTGCCCGAAGCAATGCAATTGGACAACTGCTGACTTTACTAAGCTATCGTTATCCCAAGGTACTGACTTCAACTGCTTTCAAGGATGGAGATATTTTTTTCCCCTCTTATGATAAGTATATGTGTTGCTTTAATGTTACCTCTATCTATTGCTCACATTGAACACTAACCAGTGTAATCTGTATGGCTTATGGTGACAGGTGCGGAAAGTTTGTGCAGAGCAGGTTTATTTGCTGCTAATTCAACGTGGTGATGAGCTTGTAGGGAGTGAGGCTGTTGAAATAGGGCTAGAACTCATAGGTGAGACTGCATGGGATGGGCCTATGGAAGGCATCAGGGAGAAGAGAGAAACACTTTTCAGCCTATTCCACTTACAGAAACCAGCATCCTCTGAGAAACTGACATGTGCTGCTGCTTCCCAAGGGCAGAAACAGGGCTATATGGATGAAAATGAGTCTTATGCAGCTCTGATCAATGCTGAGGAACAATTCTAGCTCCAGCCAAGACAAATGCTTTTGGATCTAAGGTTAGTGCTGAGGGTTTGATGGCTGGAGGCTTGCTGTCTATGGTTTGCTAACTCTACGAAGTGGGGTGGGCAAGTTGTTGAACTTGTAGGCTCCCTCCACTTGACTCAACTAGTCCATTTTGATTTAGTTAGCACCTGGGCCTGGGGATATTTGCCTTGGTATTTCACACTGAGAATTATCCCTTTCTTTTTAAGGTCAGATGTATGTGGCAGATTAGGATGGAACAGATTCTGGACAATATGTCTGCTCATGTCCTTTCAGTGGTTTTCAGTCCATTCCTTTGTGCAAAGCAGCCAGTGCTCCACAGAGGCTGGAGTATGATTACTTAAGTGGTTCTGGAGTATGAAAGATGTTCAAAAAATATGTGAACCTTCCTCACAAAGATGTAACTTCATGTGGACATGTTCTCAGTTCTCACTACCTTTCAGTTGACAATAACACAGGTGCTTATTCAATGATATGTAAGCTTGTCCAAATTTCTGATTTAGATGGCTATCTTCTTTGTGGGTTCTCTTTTCCTTTGGGTAAGTAACCCAGAGACTTGTTTTGAATGATTTCCTTAGTGGCTGTACAAGTTATTTTGGTTATTATTGTACATCTACCCAGTAAAGGAGACTGGAGAAAAATAAGTACTTGTTTTGCACTTGTTGGCCTTCTATTTTCATTACTCTAATTGTTTGTTGATGATTATGCATCTGCCAGAATTTTTGTGTAGGTTATAACACTAGGGTGGGGGCATTCTCAAAATAAGGGTCGTAGGATGAGGCAATAGCTGAGTATGACCCTGAATTTTGGGAATGTTCCCCAACCATAGGCTTTACCTATCATAATGCACAAGGAAAGATTTGTAAATCACAAGGTGTACAAATGAGAGGGTTATTATGCCTACTCTTCAATAGTGGCAGGGTTCTTAGACCGATTAGGAATAATTTCCCACCCTTGAGGAGGCATTATATCCCTCCCAATTTCTAGGAGGGAGAATCATGGATATAAGGTGCCCTCCACACAGCCTACAAATTTTCTCTGAGTGCTTTACAGCACCCAGAAGAGAGATTCTTTCCATTTTCATCCCCCACAGAGGGCTAAGTTTTGAACTTTTGAACTCTAGATTATGTAGCTACACCAAAAATCTTTAGGCCTAAAGACAGTATTCATAGAATTCACGTAAACCAAAGAAGTTAATAACTAAAGTTTTAAGTACATGAGAAGCACACAATATATTTGGGGTTTACTAATCACTTCCTCCAGGATGGATATCTTCAATGCAGGTCTACCTACTGTGGTGCACTACACATTCAAACAGAGGCTAACAAATAAGTGTCAGCCAAGACAACTTGTGCATAGAGCTAATAAAATGAAAAAAAGACAAGAAATAAGAGAATGGTGAAGAGGGAGAAACAAGAAGATTAGGGCGGTACAGCTCAAGCCTTCCACAAAGGTGAGTACAAGAGGAATCCACTATGCCAGGGGTGACAAAAGGCCAGAAATCAGCAATCCCCATCAAAAAGATATGCTAGAAGTCAACAACTACATGCCACATGCAATTCACGTGGAGTTACTGACTGAGATGCCAATCAAGGCAACCTATTATAATCTGTACACTGGCAAACTGTAACTTGACCATATAAATTTTTTAAGTATAACTGTGCATAGCTCTTCTACTCCATTATATACCCTAATCATTATATGTGACAAAATCCTCAATGTATGCATCTGACAATTGCTCTCCAGCACCTTCATTAATCCGATCACTAATCACCTTCAAAATGGGCTTTCTGGTCAAACTCTCATCCTTATTATGGCGCAAGTATTCATTAGCTTCTTCAGCAATTTCTAAAACAAGCCCAAACTTATTATTAGATTGTGCAAGAAGATTCTCGACATCAACCAGGACCTGTCTGTTACACTCCTTGATCATTCGCTCTTGCACTTCAAGAAATGACAGTGTTGGATATTTCTCATCTAATCTTGGATCCTTTCTTCCCTGCAAGCAGACCACAAAAAATAAAACATATGAGGTCAGCTCTTATGTTTAGGAGATTGGACAGTTGGTGATTTTTAAGATGCAGTAGTAGTGATTTCTGCAGTTTGGATTTCAGTCGACTTCCAGGCAATGTCCTCTAATTTAAACCATCTCTGGAAAGAAGCCTTTGATGGTTGTCAGTTTCAAGACCATAACATACCCCTTTTCGACCCTTTCTTTTGCTGCCGATACTTCCTCCACCCCCACATTTAATTTCTGGACAGGCTCCACTCTGCATTGCAATTCACCATGTACAAAATTTCATGAGAGTTCTTCTAATAGCCTGAAGTAGCATGCCACATTAGCTGGCCCCTGAATTGCCACATTAGCATCTGTTTCCTAACAGTTGAAGGCCTCCTGATTTCATCTCAAAACTCAAAGTTCTGTGTTGACAAACTGCAGTTACAACTTCTGGTTTCAAAGAAGGTTTAATCTCAGCAACACATTGAATTGGAACATCCATCCTACAAAGTCAAAGTGTCCATATTTTCTGGAGTACTGACTCATTGTAGTCAGTATCTCTCAAAAGCACACATTGCAAATCCCTCACATCACATATTATCTGTTTCCAATCAAAAAAGGTGTTCTTTACTTAAACCCTTGGTTTGTGAGAATAATGCTGCTCTTGAGATGCTTGATAAAAAAAATGGAAGAGAAAAGATAAATCATATCACATACCACCACAATGTCATCATCCTTGTCAAACTCCTGTAATACTTTCTTCACAGACTTATATGTGCTGATCCCTGTTCAACAGTGTTGCAACACATAAAGAGGGGCATCCAATGTGCAAAAAACTGGCCACAAAAAACTTAAGCATAGAATTGTGTGAAAAGTGCAGTTGAAACCAGATTTCAGACACAAACCAACTGGAGATGAGAGCTCGATGACGATGATAAAGAGAATTTTGAAATTCTTCAACTTGTAAGCTGCAGTCATACCATTTGTGCCTCCTGAGGAAAAGGAGTTCTTGGGAAAGTGCAAGCAAGTATCTGGGTCCATTTCTGCCAGGCATATAGTATGTTACCTGAACCTTCCAGATGGCCTGCTGCAAACTCCCTTGCTGTCCTGCTCACATTTCCAGAGACAGATAGATACACCCAATAAAGTTAAAAAACTAGCCCTGAAGCCAGTGGTGAGAAAAACACAAACAATGAAATCAAGCTCTAGTAACAGACTATGTCACCAAAGACAAAGAGCTCATTGCCATCTGTCTCATACCATTTCATGTACCATAACTCACATGCTTTCTATCAGCGAGAACCCTAAACACCATGAGAGAACATTGTGCCTGCTTCTTTCCAGGGTCCACCCGCAACTATTGAGTCTCAAGGAGTATGACATTATGCCTAGGTCAAATCCCAAACATCTAACTTGCATGTCAGGGTGCAGATTTCATTATCGGTTTACCCTAAATTCCAGACAAACTGTAAATAGAATCATTCTGCTGCATATCATCAAGGTTGAAAAGGGTTGGGTTTAGGGTTTAGGGTAACCCTAATCAAGGCAGCAAAGTTGAAACCTGTGTCTTAACCTAGTCATAATAATGTGGCAGCAACTATGTAAAACTCATATCTAAAAAGATATCAGTCGCTGCTTCAGGGAGGAATACAGCAACAAAGTCACATTCTTCAACTGACTCTTCTTGGTTGAAGGCATCATCAATCATATCATGAAAGTTGAAAAGGGTTGGGTTTAGGGTTTAGGATAAACCCTAATCAAGGCAGCAAAGTTGAAACCTGTGTCTTAAGCTAGTCATAATAATGTGGCAGCAAACTATGTAAAACTCATATCTAAAAGAAATTGGTCTCTGATTCAGGGAGGAATTCAGCAACAAAGTTGAACACCTGTGTGACATTAAAAGAAGGCATCCAACTGCTTCTTCTGTACACACAGACAATAATAGCCTAAAGAAGTGGAAGAAAAATAAAAGTAACACACCCACCAGTTCCACAATTCAACAACTGTAGCAGAAGCAACAACAACCAAAACTTCTTCTTCTGCTTCAATTGGTGCAACTTACACAATCTCCAGTAAAGTTGCGGTACTCACAACAAGTAGACGAGAACAGGACCAAGATAACTAAGTGGACACATAAACAGTACAGCAAGCAATGGAGGGGAAGAAAAAGAAGGGGGGGTGTGGAGGGGCAGCAAAAACACATTTACCTTCTGAGTCTGTGTCGGTTGCTCGTCCAAGAAGCGCCATCTGAAAGCTTTGTCGAAACAAGGACAGACCTGCCTATCCGCAAAGATGCAATACAGGGGAAAATTCTAGAAGGAGAGGGAATGCCATGGGCATTATGACCTCCGCACAGCAGAGGAGGAGGAGACAAAAGCACTTGAGTACAATGCAGTGATGGAGCAACAATAGAACACCCAACAGCAGCAGATGACGAAGCGTTCAACAAAGTCATGGTCATCATCTGCACCACCGGAAGATTGCAACGCTGCAGCGCTGTTCCCTATTCTAAAAACCAAACCCTAAAAAAAAAGAAAAAAGAAACAAGACCACTCATCACTGACCACCACAGAGCTCCTTCTCTTCCACTCCGCCAAGAGACTGACCGGTCCTTTCTTTTTTCATAACCGGCCTGGTTGGTTTTTTTATGGGCTCCACATAGGGTATCAATATCAATAGGGTTTTTATTAGTTGTTGAACTTCATAAAACAGCTAGCATTTCTTGCATGATCTAAACACAGGTCCTGTGAAATGTAGAACATCTTTAAGGTTTTGTCTTTTTGAGACTTTTTTGCATGGGGATGTGATACTTAATTTTTTTGGTTGTTGTTTCTTCATGAAGTTGACAACAATGGCATCTGGCACGAGGGGGTGTTACTGCTTTGATGAATCTTTTGTTCTTAATTTGTTGTTGAGTTTGTGTGATGGCCAATAAGATTTTGTGTGGAGGCTTTGAATGGAGAAGCAAGCAATTGAGGATGGAGATAAGGAATGTCAATGAAAGATTTTAGTGGGGGAGGTTTTGGAGAGGACTTCAGTGAAGCTAAAGTGCATATCTTTAGGCTTGTGTTTGTTATTGTCTTGATTCTAAAAGAAAGCATTATATCCAAATTTTCTTATTTCATTGCATAGGAAATGTAAAGTTGAAGATTGTAGAATAGAATGTAGGTGTTGATTCTTCTCCTTGACCTAGGACTAGAGAATGGAATTGCCGACAACATCTAAAAGTCACTGCCTAACAAGTCCCACATTTGAGCACATGGGGCTAGGGTTTATGTTTTGTGATGAACTATGAAGAAAGGGAATTGTTGTGTTTTGGGTTTGGGTGGAAATATTGTTATCAATGGAGGAGAGAATTTAGGTTTTAAGGTTTTTTGAATTTGGATTTGCTCGATTATGGGATGATACCCAGCAACAAACAAGAGATGTGAATAGGAAAAAGTTTGATCCAGTTTTCTGGTCATAGTCATCGAGGCATATCAATGTCTATCTATTTTGTAAATGATGGTAGCTTTGTTGTGTGTTGGTGTCAAATGAAGTGTTGGAAACCATGTTTCAACAACCTCTTGAATAAAAAGGGAACAACATTGTTGTGTGAATTATTCATATTGATATGTAATGTTATTGTTAGGAGCCATTTACTAACATCCTCCTTTTTGGTTACACTTGAATTTGAAAAAATATGTCAAAATCGAAATTACAAGGTTTTTAAATGAAAAGAATTGGACTAAAACCCACATTGAAAAAACCTACAAATTTTTTTAAAGAATCAAAATCAGGATCAAAGGTTCTCTTCAAAATTAAGAACCACACAACACTAATAACTGGCTTTTATGCATAAGGGTCGGCTTTCAAATACCTGCTTTGAAAACCTCTAGTTATACTATCCAAGTGAGGCATGTTTGATGGGGATTTTTAAAAAGTTTATTTTAATGGCCTTATTTTCAAGAATGAGATTACACATTTGACAATGTGTTCTAATAAAGTACAAATTATCGACTATGTTATTTGGCAAATGTGGGCATCCAAAGTACAACATGATAACAAAAAGGGTGATCGCTAAAAAAACATGTAGGGTTAAGAAATTAAGAACCAAATGGGATAGAATACAAAAAACCCTCAAGGTCAATTTTTTTATTTATTAGAAACAATACCTCATTTGAAAAGGTCTTGTCAAGTCTTTACGAAACACATTCTAAGCAAGGTAGGTTATCCTACTAGTGACAAGTAGGTTATTAATAACCTACCCTTTGGATTCTTGTTGATAACCAATCAATCTCTCAATAACATACCAACATTGGTCTTGGCCAATGTTGTTGGGCAAATACCAAGTTAAAACCTCGGTGTGTAGATTTGTGTTGGTCCTAATGTGAAATGAAATGGGATGGGATGTGATCTTCACCGAATTGAATACTTAATGGATGAAAAGTGGATTGTGCAACACAAAACAAAAGACAAAAGACAACCTGGGAGTGGATAGTTGAAAGATTTTCCTTCTTTTTAATTTTTGGAGTGTGAATGTTTGTTTGATGTAAGTTAATGGCATTAGAAAAAAAATTGGTGTGCATTGTGAGAGTAATTTCAAGATGATGGAGGAACCAATTTCTTGTTTAATGTTTTTGATGGTCTTTTGGCGATGGTGGACTTGGTGATAGGTGTTGGTGGCAAAATCCAAGCATGGGGACACAATAGAGGGGATAAAAGGCTAAATGTTTGAAGAGTTAAGTACTTTTTTTGCTTTAGAGTTAGGGATTAGCAATGTTGTTGCAATATGTGTTGGACATTTGAGTATTGATTAGATAGTCAAGAAGAATGTTCATGGTCAAGAAAAAACCTAGTTCTCTCCAACTATTTTTCTTTTCCATCATGCAATGGAATTGATACATTAAACATTTATAGAACAAGAAGACATGAACAAATGTGTATGTTTGGTGGAAATGATGAAAATCCACAAGGGACTAGAAGGCTTGTCTAAGTAAGGCATCATGGAAGGATTGGTAGGGAATGTGAGTGGGAAATATAGAACTTATTTGTTGGGGAAAAAATATTCGTACATTGGGAATTATGGGATGGTTATGTTCCACTAATTTGGGGCATAAGGGAACACATTGTGAAATGTCTATAGCTAGAACTTTGGTGTCAAAATTTCTTGAGTGAATTTGTTGGGGTGAAATGGGTTGAAAAATAAAGCCCTATAAATAGTGAACGTCAAGTGAGATAATGATAGCCTAAAGAGAGTGGTTTAGAGAGATCTAATCCACCAAGTTTGCATATCTTGTCATGTTTCCTCAATAATTTAAAACTATTGATTAAGCCTAGGATATTATGTTGATAATAGTCATTGACGCAAGGAAACATTGGAGTATGATGTTGAGATTTGTTTTATGATGTTGTTTGGTGAATTGTCATGAATTGTAAAGTTGTTGGTGACCTAAGTGTGGTTTAGGTGAGTTAGTCCTAGGTTGTCATTAAGGAGATCACAACCTCAATTTTTGCTACATTGATATCCAAAAAAAATACTAAACTAATACAGCTAAAGCAATACCAACCTCATACCAATACTTAACATGACTAACATGGACTTGACACTTGCAATATAATATTAGTTTAATACTAAGGTTATATGAATTTCAATACCAAGTATAAGCTCTACCACATAAGTGCTAGCCAAAAATCAGCTGAAGACCTTATTTGTTGGTATGAAAGCTTTTAAACAAATCCAATACTAGTTGGAGACTATTGTGCATATTTCATAAAAGATTTCATACCAATGTCACCTAGTATGTTCAAAATTTGATATTGGCCCAACATTAATCAAAACCAATGTTGTGCGAATATATATTTTTACTCATATATATTTGTTGGGTATGGATAGGGTATATATTTTTACCTTAATCTATTTCCTTAAAACTAATATACCCTAATAAAATGCATACCCAAAATATATACGTTTGAAAAAATGATATCCTATTGATACCATTGGGTATATATAAAATATGCCCATACAATTAGGGTAAAAGAAAAAAGAGTGAATTCCATTAATTTGAAACTATACCAATAATTTCAAAATATGAACTTTTTAAATTCTTAATAAATAAATTAAAAATACATACCTATTTTCTTACCCCAACCTTGGGTATATGATGGTGATTACTCACACCCTACCAATCTACCAAAAATTATAATATTTTATATCAAGAACCTAATCTGATGGGAAAAAATGAGTCCTAATATATCCTTGCTTTAGGATATATCAAAAACAATATACTTGCACAACATTGGTCAAAAATAGTTATGGGCCATCATGGAAACTAGCACAAAATAATTGACAATTTTCATCTGGTTCTTCAATATATTGTCATGTTTCTTAGAATAGCTCCACCCATACATACTTGGTATTTGGGCCTCCAACAATATTTTTGGAATTATTTATATTTTTTAAGCCTCATTCATAAACATGAGAATTAAAACAATAACAAGCCAAATATTAATTAAATAAAACCACCTAGACCAATCATTATATTTGATCAATATGAACATTTGTTAAATTGGAGGTTTGTTGTTTCCCCCAAAACAAAAAAAAGTTTCAAAAAACCAAAACAAAAAGGTTCTTATACTCCAATTTATTTTTTTTAATTCCAAGAGAATAAAACCACAAATTATATTGGGATCATGTAATTGCCTTTCAAAAAATATACA
>Ga0116231_10000191_pt1 | contig 88356 bp, 84 predicted proteins | sample S1TSphgellanicum_2_FD_89695 | JGI IMG/M metagenome (GOLD analysis project Ga0116231, IMG submission 89695) | Host-associated microbial communities from peat moss isolated from Minnesota, USA - S1T2_Fd - Sphagnum magellanicum MG | ecosystem: Host-associated > Plants > Peat moss > Unclassified...
GCTGCGAGGGTAGACGACCTAATGCCGATGACCTAACTTTCCAATTTTCGGCCCAACACTGAGGTGTACGTGATGGAGAAAACGCAATTCGTGGTTTTTATAAACGAAGTTACCCAGAACTTTGTGTTTGGGGATAGTTTTTCGGACTCGTACAGCAAGACCGTTACGATGTCGGACGGTCGAACGAGAACCATCAAGCTAACTGCAATGGTTCGAGACGGAAGGCCAGTTGTCGAACTAAACGACACGGGACATATTTCATACATGGGTTTGGAGAGCACTAAGACGAATGGCAAGCTGATGGTGCAACTGCATGCGGTCCCAGAAGATCGCCGGCACGAGCCTCCAAGGCAGGGACTTCAGACGACATAGTTGGAGTCGATCGTAAATCCCCCCAGATGGCCCTAAATCGGCACGAAGTACGCGCCCTTTACGCGGTGGGCAAGGTATCTGAGGGTGTCGGAGCGTGCGCACACCAAAGACCGGCCCGAGAGTTTCGTCCTTGACGCCGCCATGCCCAATCCCTAATATTCCGCCGCTCATCTAGACCGGTTGAGGGAAAGGCCCTTCGAAGCCGGGGCAACCACCCAGGAGTTCGCGCTCCTGAAGGAACGGTGCCAACTCCTGCGGCAGCGAGATTCTATATTTCGGTGCCGGTAGATGAGTGACCTTGGGATTGGGTACTGCTGTTTCAGGCCCGTCGAGGTCGAACGAGCGTCATCGCTCCGCAGGGGTATTAGGACCTGCTGGAGTGAGTTGACGTGAACCGCGATGAAATCCTAAATTTGCCGACCCCTTGGGTCCTGCACCACGGCGATGAGCTGCGCTCCGCACGTATTGCGTTTCGTTTGTCGGGTCCTTCCGATGCGCCGATCGTTGCGGCTCTGGGCGGGATCTCGGCGCACCGAGTGGTCGCGGGCGCGAAGGGCGAGGCGTGGTGGTCGGAGCTCGTCGGGCCGGGACTTTGCATCGACACCCGACGCTTTCGGGTGCTGGGCCTCGATTATCTCGGCGGGACTGGGAATAGCTCTACGCCCGAGGCCGGCGAACGGTTTCCCGCGATCAGCGCCTACGACCAGGCGGCGGCGCTGCAGCAGGTCGTCCTGCATCTTGGCGTGCGCGCCCTGCACGCGGTGGTCGGCGCCTCCTATGGCGGCATGGTGGCGCTCGCCTTCGCCGAGCGGTACGCACCCTTGGTGGAGCGCCTCGTCGTGCTCTCCGCGAGCAACCGGGCGCAGGCTCTCTCGACGGCGTGGCGCAGCGTGCAGCGCGAGATCGTCCGCGAGGCGCTGGCGCGCGGCGATGGTGCGTCGGGCTTGCGGCTGGCACGCGCGCTCGCGATGACGACCTATCGCAGCGCCACGGAATTTACCGAGCGCTTCGCGGCGCCCCCGCAGCGTCGCGCGGACGGGTTTCGATTTCCGGTCGAGGACTATTTGTTTGCGCGTGGCGATCGCTATGCGCAGAAGGTTCGACCCGAGTCGTTCCTGGCTTTGAGCGAATCCATCGACTTGTTTTCGATCGACCCCGCGGCCGTGCAGACACCGGCGACCTTGGTCGCCGTGCGGCAAGACCAGCTCGTGCCGCTTGCCGACATGCAGGCCCTATCAGGGCGCCTCGGCGGCCGCACGCGCTTGGTCGAAGTCGACTCCATTTTCGGTCATGATGCCTTTCTGAAGGAGGGCGTCGCCTTGCAACCCATCATCGAACAAGCGCTCACGGAGGCCGCTTAAATGAGCAAGAAAACCCGCCAAAGACCCGCAACCCGCGCGGTGCGCGCCGGCCTCGAGTCCGATTCGCAATTCGGCGCCGTTGTGCCGCCGATCTATTTGTCGTCGAACTTTGCCTTCGACGGCTATCGGCAGCAGCGCAGCAAATACGACTACACGCGCTCGGGCAACCCAACGCGCGATCAGCTTGCGGATGCGCTCGCGGATCTCGAGGGCGGCGCGGGCGCGGTGGTGACCTGCACGGGTCTTGCCGCCGTCACGCTGATCCTGGCGACGCTGCCGAGCGGCTCGCGCGTGCTGGCGCCGCACGATTGTTATGGTGGCACGTTCCGTTTGCTCACCCTCATGCACAAGCAGGGGAATCTCCAGGTCGACTTCGTCGACCAGGGCGATGCCGATGCCTTGCAGCGCGCACTGCGCGCCAAGCCGCAACTCGTCTGGATCGAGACGCCGAGCAATCCTTTGCTGCGGATCGTCGACATCCAGGCAATCGCTGCGGCGGCGCATGCAGTCGGGGCTCTGGTCGTTGCCGACAATACGTTTCTCTCACCGCTCTGGCAGCAGCCGCTGCGTCTGGGCGCCGACTACGTGATGCACTCGACGACCAAGTATTTGAACGGCCATAGCGATGTCGTTGGTGGCGCGGTGATCACCGCGACGACGGCGCAGCACGAGCAACTCGCCGCCTGGGCGAACGCGATCGGCGTCACGGGCTCGCCGTTCGACAGCTTCATGACACTGCGCGGCATCCGCTCGCTCAATGCGCGCATGCGCATACATGGCGAGAATGCCGAGGCCGTCGTCGCCGCCTTGCATCGCCATCCGGCCGTGACGCGCGTGTACTACCCGGGACTCAGCGAGCACCCCGGTCACGAGTTGGCTAAGCGGCAGCAAGACGGCTTCGGCGCCATGTTGAGTTTCGAGCTCGCGGGTGGCGAGGCCGCCGTCAAGGCGTTTCTCGCGGGACTGGAGTGCTTTACGCTCGCCGAGTCCTTGGGTGGCGTGGAGAGTTTGGTCGCACACCCCGCGACGATGACGCACGCGGGCATGGAGCCCGATGCGCGTACGCGTGCGGGAATTGGCCTCGGCCTGTTGCGGCTCTCGGTCGGTATTGAAGACGCCCGCGATCTGGTTGCGGATATCGAGGCGGCGTTGCGCCGCGTGACGACCAGTGTGGCTGCCTAGAACGGTGACGGGTTAGGCGGCGGTGCCTATGACCGCGAGCGCTTAAGCGGCGAGTGCGGCCAAGACGGCGTCGCCCGCAGCGCGCGTCGTGATTCCCGGCGCGCCGGCAGGCGAGAGATCTTGTGGTCGTGCACCACCGACGATGGCCTGCGACACCGCTGCTTCGAGCGCAGCCGCTTCGGTCTCTAGTCGCAAGGAGTAACGCAACAGCAGGGCTGCGCTCAGGATCGTCGCGTACGGGTTGGCAATGCCGCGGCCGGCGATATCCGGCGCCGAGCCATGGATGGGCTCATAGAGGCCGCCGCGAGTCTCGGCGCCCAGCGACGCGGAGGGCAGCATGCCTAGGGATCCGGCGAGCATCGACGCTTCGTCGGTCAGAATGTCGCCGAACATGTTCTCGGTGACGAGCACGTCGAAGTCGCGCGGCTTGCGGATCAAATGCATCGCCGCCGAATCGACCAGCATGTGTTCGAAACGGACATCGGGGAACTCAGCGGGCAGCAGACGCTCGACCACGGAGCGCCACAAGCGCGAGGTCTCCAGCACGTTCGCCTTATCGACCGAGGTTAGCTTTTTACCTCGCCCGCGCGCGAGTTCCGCGGCGAGCCGCACGACGCGTTCGATTTCCACGACGGTGTAGCGACACACGTCGACGGCCTCGTTGGCCGTGCGATGCTTGTCGCCGAAGTAAATGCCCCCGGTCAGTTCGCGCACGACCATGATGTCGACGCCATGCAGCAATTCCGCCTTGATCGGGGAGGCGTCGAGGACCGCCGGATGTGGCACGACCGGGCGCAGATTCGCGAACAGCCCCAAGGCTTTGCGCAGCTGCAGAAGGCCTTGCTCGGGCCGCACCTTGGCGTTCGGGTCCGACCATTTCGGGCCGCCCACCGCGCCCAGCAGGACCGCGTCGGCGCGCTGACAGGCGGCAAGCGTCGCCGCCGGCAACGGTTCGCCCGTCGCATCGATCGCGGCGCCACCCAGAAGGGCGGTCTCGAACTCGAATTGATGACCGAATTTGCTGCCTACGGCGCTCAGCAGTCGCACCGCTTCAGCCGTGACCTCCGCGCCGATACCGTCCCCGGGCAGCACCGTGATCAACGCGCGCATTGCGCCTCGTAGCGTTCGATCTCCGCGCGCTTGCTCTCGAGGTACCCGAGTTCGTCAAGACCATTGAGCAGACAATGCCGCGCGAAGGCCTCGATGGGGAAGCTCACGCTCGCGCCCGTGGGCAGCGAGAGGCGCTGCGTCTCGAGATCGATGCTGATCTCGGCACCGGGGTGTTGCAGGAGCCAGGCATGCGTGTCGGCGTCTATCACGATGGGCAGCAAGCCGTTCTTGAGCGAATTATTGCGGAAGATATCTGCGATCGCCGTGCTCACGACGGCCCGAAAGCCATAGTCGACCAATGCCCAAGGCGCGTGTTCGCGCGATGAGCCGCAGCCAAAGTTATGGCCGGCAACGAGGATTCGGCTGCCCGCGGCGGCGGCTTGATTCAGAATGAAGTCGGGCTTCGGCTGACCGTCGCTGGCGTAACGCCAATCGGCAAATAATGCCTTGCCCAAGCCCAACTTGGTGGTCACCGTGAGAAACCGCGCGGGAATGATCTGGTCGGTGTCGATGTTGGTGGAGGCGAGCACGACCGTGGTCGAGCGGATTTGCCGGATGGGTTCCATTAGCTTTGCGCCTTCATTGCAACATGCCGCGCGGATCGGCGATCCTGCCCTGTACCGCGCTCGCGGCGGCGGTGTAGGGGCTGACCAGGAGCGTGCGCGCGCCGACACCCTGGCGACCCTCGAAATTGCGGTTGCTGGTGCTGATCACGTACTGCCCGGGTGCGGCCGTGTCGCCGTTCATGCCTAGGCACATGGAGCAGCCGGACTCCCGCCAATCAGCGCCGGCGGCTTTGAAAATCTCGGCGAGGCCGGCCTCTTCGGCCTGCCGCTTGATCTGCTGAGAGCCCGGCACGATCAGCAATTGCACGCCGGGTGCGACCTTTCGACCTTTGAGGATCCGCGCCGCCGCGTATAAGTCCTCGAGTCGGCCATTGGTGCAGCTGCCGATGAAGACGATGTTGATGGGTTTGCCCAGCATCGCCTCGCCGCCGTGGAATCCCATATACGCGAGTGCCTTGCGTTCGACCGCATCGTCCGCGCGCTCCGGGATCGTCGCGTGGATCGGCACGACCATGCCAGGGTGGGTGCCATAGGTGATCATGGGCGCGAGACTCCCGGCATCGATGTCCACCGAGGCATCGAAGACTGCGTCCGGATCCGTTGCCAAGGACCGCCAGCGCGCGACCGCAGCGTCCCAATCCTTAAGGCTAGGCGCGCGCGGTCGGCCGGCGAGATACGCAAACGTCGTCTCGTCCGGTCCGATCATGCCGGCGCGTGCGCCGGCTTCGATCGACATGTTGCAGATCGTCATGCGTTCGTCCATCGACAGCGCAGAAATCGTCGAGCCGCGATATTCGATCACATGGCCCGTGCCGCCGGACACGCCGATCTTGCCGATGATGGCGAGAATCAGATCCTTGGCCGTGACGCCCTCGGCCAAACGTCCCTCGATGTTGATCGCGAGCGTCTTCGGCTTCCGCTGCAGCAGACACTGAGTCGCGAACACATGGCCGACTTCGGTGCTGCCGATGCCGAAGGCCAGCGCACCGAAAGCGCCATGGGTGCTGGTATGGCTGTCGCCGCAGACGATGGTCATGCCGGGCTGCGTCGCACCGAGCTCCGGACTGATCACGTGCACGATGCCGCGGCGCGAGTCACGCATGTCGAACAACTCGACGCCGAAATCGGCGGCGTTTTTCTCCAGCATGCGCACTTGCTTCGCGGCCGCGTCGTCGGCGACCGGCGCGTTGCCAAACACCTGCGCCGTGCGCGTCGGAGTAGAGTGGTCCATGGTCGCGAGCGTCCGATCGGGTCGCCGCATCGGCAGACCGCGCTCGGCCAAGGTCGCAAACGCTTGCGGCGAAGTCACCTCGTGCGCGAGGTGCAGGTCGATGTAGAGAATCGCCGGCGTCTCCGGCGTCTCTGCAACGACTTCATGTGCCGTCCAAACCTTTTCAAATAAGGTGCGTGCCGCCATGTCGCGAACCGGATCGTTCAGGCCTGACCGGATTCCAGCCAGGGCATGCGGGCGCGCAGCTTGGAACCGACTTTTTCGATCGAATGATTCAAATCAGCCTTCAGAAGCTTCGAGTACTTGCGCCGGCCGCTCTTGTTCTCGGCAATCCACTGGCGCGCAAATTTGCCTTGCTGAATCTCGGTGAGAATCTTCTTCATTTCTTTCTTGGTTGCTTTGTTCACGACGCGCGGACCACGGGTCAGATCGCCGTATTTTGCGGTCTCGCTGATGAACTTGTGCATCTTCGTGATGCCGCCTTCGTGCAACAGGTCGACGATGAGTTTGAGTTCATGGAGACACTCGTAATAGGCCACGGCGGGTTGGTACCCGGCCTCGACGAGGGTCTCGTAGCCACGCACCACGAGTTCCGTTGCGCCACCACACAGCACGGCCTGCTCGCCGAACAAATCGGTCTCGGTTTCTTCCGCGAACGTCGTCTCGAGGACGCCGCCGCGCGTGCCGCCGATTCCGTCGGCATAGGCGAGTGCCTTGGCCTTGGCGCGCTTCGAGGCGTTTTGCGCCACCGCGATCAAGCAGGGCACGCCGCGGCCTTGTTGGTATTGACGACGGACGAGATCGCCCGGGCCTTTGGGAGCGATCAGCACCACATCCAAGTCCTTGCGTGGCTTGATCTGGCCGAAATGAATATTGAAGCCGTGCGCGAACAGCAGCGTTGCGCCTTTCTCGAAGGAGCCCTTGAGTTCTTCGTACAGCGCCTTCTGCGTCAGGTCCGGTACCAACATGGCGACCAGTTGTGCGCCCTTGACCGCAGCAGCCGGCTCCATGACCTGCAATCCGTCCTTCTTCGCCTTGTTCCAGCTGTCGCCCTTGCGCACACCGACGACGACGTCGAAACCGCTGTCGTGCAGGTTGAGCGCATGCGCGCGACCCTGGCTGCCGTAGCCCAGTACCGCAATTCGCGCGCCACGCAACGCCTTATGATCGACATCTTTCTGCGAATACAAACGCATGCTGCTCTCCTGAATAAACCCTGAAAATGCAAGACCCCGCTTGAGCGGACTTAAGGCCCGAGCGGGGTCTTTAATAAGCTGTTAACTAGCCAGAAATAGGACCACAGAATCTCTTATGATGCAAGCTTAGTCCGTCGACTGCGGACCCCATAAGTCCCGAGAGGATTCATGACCACACGCGCTGATGGCAAACCGCCCGACCCTGCTGCAGCGGTGCCGCTCTGGTTGCTGTACGACGACGAACTCGATGACTGGCTCGCGACCCAGCCGACGGCGACTCGGCAGTGGGTCCTGACGCAGTCGTTCAAGGGCGAGCGTCATCGCGTGCTCTTGCTGCCGGATGCCGACGGCGCATTGGGCGCGGCGCTCGGCGGACTCGGCAAGCGACACGGCAGCTTGTCTTTGTGGCATTCCGCAGGTATCGCAGAGCGCTTGCCAGCGCGCCATTTCCACCTGGTCAAAGAGTTCAGTACGGCGGAGGCGACGCAGCTCTATTTGGGTTTCGGCTACGCGGCCTATCGATTCGAGCGCTACAAGCGCGGCAAGCCGGAGACGCCGGCGAGCCTCGAGCCGCCCGCGAATGCCGATGTGGCCTACGTGCGATCGGCGCTGCAGGCGCTGTCCTTGGCACGCGACTGGATCAATACGCCGGCCGCCGATCTGGGGCCCGATGATTTGTCCGACGTTGCGCGCGCGCTCGCCAAGCGCCATGGTGCAAATTTCACCGAATGCGTGGGCGAGGATTTGCTGCGCGCGAATTTTCCGGCGATTCACGCCGTGGGCCGTGCCAGCGCCACGGCGCCGCGGCTGCTCGATCTGCGCTGGTCTCCGGGGCCTGGTGCATGGCCCAAGCTGATCCTCGTCGGCAAGGGCGTCTGCTTCGACACCGGCGGGCTCGACATGAAGTCGAATGTCGGCATGAGTTTGATGAAAAAGGACATGGGCGGCGCGGCCATCGCACTCGCGCTCGCGCAGCTGCTCATGACCCAGGGTCTGCGCGCCGAAGTGCGCGTCCTGATACCGGCGGTTGAAAATTCGGTGAGCGGTAATGCCTACCGGCCCGGCGATGTGCTCGCCACGCGCAAGGGGCTCACTGTCGAGGTCGGCAACACCGATGCCGAGGGGCGCCTGATCTTGTGCGATGCGTTGGCATTGGCCGATGCCGACAAGCCGGACTTGATCATCGACTTTGCGACATTGACCGGCGCGGCACGCATCGCCTTGGGTCCTGAGTTGCCGGCCTTGTTCGGGACCGACGAGCAGGTGCTCGCCGATCTCACGCGTATCGCCGCCGCGGAGCACGATCCCTTATGGCCGATGCCGCTTTGGATGCCTTATGACGATGAACTCGGCAGCAAGGTCGCCGACCTCAATAATGTCTCCGCGTCCTCGCTTGCCGGCGCGATATTTGCGGCCCTGTTCCTGAAGCGTTTCGTCACCGAGACCGAGCGTTGGGTGCACATCGATTTATTCGCGTGGAATCCCAAGGACAGACCGGGACGCAGCGTTGGCGGCGAGGCTCATGCCCTGCGCGGTGTCTATCGGTATTTGCTCGAGCGTTACGGATCGGTGGCTTAGCCGGCGCCGGCGCCTGCCATTGCACGCGCCGGCGGTCGAATGGGATTGCGCAGGCGCATTGCCGGTGTTTATGCTGCGGCCCCTGTTGCCGCCGAGAGCCAGTGATCCCCTATGAGCAAGAAGAAGACCGCCAAGAAACCTGTGGCCGCCGATCCGCGTCGGTATTCGCGACTCGTTGTCGACGGAATTCAGCAGGCGCCCGGGCGCGCCATGTTGCGTGCGGTCGGCTTCGCCGACGGCGATTTCGCCAAGCCGCAGGTCGGAATTGCCTCGACCTGGAGCAATTTGACTCCCTGCAACATGCACATCGATGAACTGGCGCGTGTCGCAGCAAAGGGCGTCGGCGACGCGGGCGGCAAACCCGTGACCTTCAATACCATCACGGTCTCCGACGGTATTTCCATGGGTACGCCGGGAATGCGCTACTCCTTGGTGTCGCGCGAAGTGATCGCCGATTCGATCGAAACCGTCGTCGGCGCGCAAGGATTCGATGGCGTGGTCGCGCTCGGTGGTTGTGACAAGAACATGCCTGGTTGCTTGATTGCGCTCGCGCGCCTCAACCGTCCCGGCGTGTTTGTCTACGGCGGCACGATACGTCCCGGTCCCAATCGCAGCGACATCGTTTCGGTCTTTGAGGCGATCGGCGGTTATGCGAGCGGTGCTGTTTCCGAGCAACAACTGAAGTTCGTCGAGCGGACCGCGATCCCGGGACCGGGCTCCTGTGCCGGCATGTACACGGCCAATACCATGGCCTCCGCGATCGAGGCGTTGGGAATGAGTTTGCCGAACAGTTCCGCGCAGGATGCGATCTCGGGCCAAAAGCGCGACGATTGCGCGCGTGCCGGTGCCGCGGTCGTTGCGCTCATCGAGCGCGACCTCAAGCCCCGCGACATCATGACGCGCAAGGCCTTCGAGAACGCGATCACCGTGAGCATTGCCTTGGGCGGTTCAACGAATGCGGTATTGCACCTGCTCGCGATCGCATCGGCCGCCGAGGTCAAGCTCAAGCTGGATGATTTCACGAGGATTGGCAAACACGTGCCGGTATTGGCCGATCTGCGACCGAGCGGGCGTTACTCCGTGTCCGAACTGGTCGAGATCGGCGGCATTCAGCCGCTCATGAAGACCTTGTTGGATGCGGGTCTTCTGCATGGCCAATGTCTCACCGTGACCGGTAAGACGCTCGCTGAAAATCTGCGCGATGTGGCGCCATATCCCGCCGATCAGCAGATCATTCGGCCGCTCGACAATCCCATCAAGAAGGACAGTCATTTGGTGATTCTCTACGGCAATCTGGCGCCCGATGGTGCAGTTGCAAAAATTACGGGCAAGGAAGGATTGCGGTTTACTGGCAAGGCGCGGGTGTTCAATTCCGAGGAAGAATCCTTGCAAGGCATTTTGGGCGGGAAGGTGCGCGCTGGCGATGTGGTTGTCGTGCGTTATGAGGGGCCCAAGGGCGGGCCTGGCATGCGGGAAATGTTGAGTCCGACGGGTGCGATCGTGGGCAAGGGCCTGGGCAAAGACGTCGCACTGATTACGGATGGGCGGTTCTCGGGCGGCAGTCATGGTTTTGTCGTCGGGCACGTGTCGCCGGAGGCCGCGGTCGGAGGGCCACTGGCCCTCGTCAAAACCGGCGATCTGATCACGATCGATGCCGAACGGCGTGAAATCAGCGTGCAGCTCAGCGCAGCGGAATTGCAACGTCGCCGGCAGGTATGGAAGGCCCCCAGACCTTATGCGCGACGCGGTACGCTCGCGAAGTACGCGAAGTGTGTCAGCAGCGCAACGCTCGGTGCGGTCACGGATCTCGAGTGAAGTCGGTTGCTGCGGTCGCATCGCGTGCTTATGGTGAACCGCGAAGAGAATATGTCGTGTCGCTTATGCGATATAAGTATCGCTGCTCCCGAGATTCGGCATAGCTAATATCGCAGCGCGCGAGGTCGCGCGCGCGACGCTGTTTTCAGGCCCAAATTCGCTCTTGCAGTTCAGACGACTTATGTGTCAGTCTCTTGACTCGCTGAAGGGAAGTCGATTGGACGCCACTGATAAATCAGGGCGTCGGTGAGGTTCGTGCGAAGTGCACTTTTGGGGCACGCGAGACTCGCGATTGTGCAATGTTAGGGCGTGCTGCAGGCACTCCGCAACGTGTCGACATAGGGGATAGGGTCGCAAGACTTATGTACAAATACGAAGAGCCATCAATGTTTTCGGGCAAGCGCGGCGTCGCGTTTGGCATCGTCATACTGTTGCATATCCTCGTCGGTTACGGGTTCTACACCGGACTCGCCCAGCACTTCATCGCGAAGGTCATTCCGCCAGTCGAAGTCACCGAAATAGAAAAGCCCAAGGTCGAGGACAAGCCCCCGCCGCCGCCGCCGAAGATCGAAGCCCCGAAAGTCTATGTGCCGCCGCCGGAGTTCGTCCCTGTGCAGGAGGCTGCGCCCGAGGCTCCCGTGATCACGCAAACCACGTCAACGCCGACGGCTGCACCAGTCGTTGCGGTCGCGCCTCCGGCGCCGGTCGCGCACTCGCACACGAGCCCGAAAGTCGATCCCAAGCATCCGCTCAAGATCGGTGAGGATTATTACCCCGATGCCTCGAAGCGTGCGAATGAGGAAGGGACCTGTTTGGTCAAGCTGACGGTTGCACCCGACGGCCACATCAGCAACGAATCGATCGAAAAGAGTTCCGGTTTTCCTAGACTCGACGAGGCGTGTTTGAAAGGCGTCCACGGGCAGCGTTTGCTTCCGGCGACGGAGGACGGCAAGCCCGTTGAGTTGACTACTGTTGTCCCGATCACTTGGAAACTCAGAAATTGAGTTTCACTGCTCTCTTAAAAAGTCCGACCTATCAGAGGAATTGTCTCCATGCCCGAGCAAACTGCTAAGGAATCCGTCTATGGTCTTGGTGCCATGTTGGCGAATGGTGATGCCGTCACCTACACCACATTGGCCATCTTGGTCATCATGTCGCTGCTGACGTGGTTCATCATGATCACCAAGTTTTTCGATCAGCGTCGCATTCGCGCTCAAGCCGGGGAGGCCGAGAAGGAGTTCTGGTCTTCGACCAGCCTGACCGACGCGTTGGGCAAGCTGAAGGGCGACGCGAACCCTTTCCGGGCACTCGCCGAGACCGGCAAGCTCGCATACGAGCACCACGAGGCCAACAAGACGCGGCTCGCGGGCGCCATCGACACGAGTCAGTGGATTTCAGAGGCCCTGTCACGAACGTCTGACATGGTGACCAGCCGTCTGCAGTCGGGTTTGCCGGTTCTGGCCTCTGTGGGTGCGACCGCGCCTTTTGTCGGCTTGTTCGGCACCGTCATCGGTATTTATCATGCCTTGATCCAGATCAGCGCCGCGGGCGAAGGCTCGATCGAAAAGGTGGCCGGTCCCGTTGGCGAGGCCTTGATCATGACGGCCTTGGGTCTCGTGGTCGCCGTTCCCGCCGTCTTGGGTTACAACATCCTTCTGCGCCGCAACAAGAATGTGACCGAGCGCGTTTTGCACTTCGGCCATGAGCTGCATGCGTACTTGATCTCGGGCGCGAAGCTCGGTCTCGGCATGGAGAAGTCTCCTTCCGCGCCGGTTGGAAAGCCCGCTGTCGCCACACGCTAAGGGATATTCACCATGGCCATGAATGTCGGCGGGAGCGGCGACGGCGACGCGATGTCGGATATCAACGTGACGCCCCTCGTGGACGTCATGTTGGTGCTCTTGATCATCTTCATCATCACGATCCGAGTCATCGTCGCGCAGGTGCCCGTGACGCTTCCGAAGGCGACAAATCTGCCGACCGTGACCAAGCCCGAGAACATCACGATCGCGGTCGACAAGGACGGCCATTGGTTCTGGAACACCAAGCCCGTCGCAACGATCGAGGACTTGAAGACCTTGATGCGCGGCATCGTGCAACAGGTACCGCAGCCTGAGTTGCAGATTCGCGGCGACGCTGAGGCTCGCTATCAGTATGTGGGCCAGGTACTCGTTGCTTCTCAGCAGATCGGCATTCAAAAAGTGGGTTTCATCACGACCCCCGACCATTTGGGCACGGGACCCTAGGAGAGACACCCATGGCAATGAACGTAGGCAATAACGAGGGTGGCGCTTATTCGGATATCAACATGACGCCCTTGATCGACGTCATGTTGGTGCTCCTGATCATCTTCATCATTACGCTGCCCGTGGCGACCAACGCGGTGAAGATCGACAATCCTCAGCCGCCGCCGCCCAACCAGCCGCCCCCGCCGCCGCCCGAGGTGGTCAATCTGGCCATCGATTTCGACGGCACCATTCTCTGGGACGGTACGCCTGTTGATCGGGCCACGCTGCAAAATAAGATTTCCGAGGAGGCGACTCATTCTCCGCAGCCCGAGGTGCACATCTCGGTCGACAAATTCGCGAAATACGAAAAAGTCGCGCAGACTCTGGCCGACTTGCAGCATCGTGGCTTGAAGAAGATCGGTTTCGTCAACAACGATCTGACTTAGTCACTCGCTTTCAAGGTAGCTTCACGGCGCGTCGGCCCGCCTAGAACGGGTTGCGCGCCGTTCGTTTGACTGATGACGCTCTACGGTAACGAGGTTCGCTCATGATGCATTCGCCAAACGCCGCTCGAAGCCACGCCCTGCGCAACTCGGTTTGTTGCTTGTGTGTTGGCGCTGCTCTCTTTATCGCTGATGCGCTGATGGGCGCCGTCGCCATTGCCGCCGACACGAAAGGACCGCAAATCAGCCGCTCGATCGTCAAGGACATCAGTGCGGCGCAAAAGGCCTTGCAGGCCAATCAGTTCAACGAAGCACTCAAGAGTCTCGACTCTGCGCAAGCCACGCCCGGCTTGACGCCCTATGACCTCAAGACGATTGCCGAGGAAAAGGCGTATGCCTACGGCAAGCTCAATAACTCGAAGGGCGTGGAAGAGTCCCTCGAGGCCTTGCTGGCCTCCGGCGGGGCGAGTGCGGAGGAGACCAAGAAATATACGCGCGTCTTGTTCGGCGTGAGCGCCAACGCGCAGCAGTATCCCAAGGCGATCGAGTACGGCAAGAAACTGGTCGACTCCGATGCCGCCGACAGTGATGTCTATACGATCATCACGCAGAGCTATTACCTGCAGAAAGACTGCAAGAATGCGCAGATCTGGGCGGACAAGACCATCGCGTTCGAGCGTAAGAACGGCGAGGCGCCCAAGGAAAACGTCTATGTCTTCAAGCTGCATTGCGCCTTCGACTCCGGTGACACACCGGGAACCATCGCGACCTTGGAAGATTTGGTCCGTTTGACGGGCAAGAACGAATATTGGAACCAATTACTGCGCTTCGATCTCCAGGACGAGAAGGACGATCGTAATTCCCTGATGATCTATCGGGTCATGTACAACACGAATTCGATGAGCTCGGGCGGCTACTACGTCGACATGGCGCAGCTGCTCGCGGACGCACCCGCGTTGCCAGGTGAGGCGAGCGCCGTGCTGGAAAAGGGCGTCGCCTCGGGCAGCATCGGTGCCGATCAAAAAGAGCGCGTCGGACGCTTGCAGGCGGCCTTCAAGACCCGTGCCGATGCCGATCGCAAGGGTCTGCCCGAGTTTGCCGCGGAAGCCGCAAAGAGCCCGTCCGGTGATTTATCGGTCAAGCTCGGCGAGGTCTATTACGGCTTCGGCGATTATCAGAACGCGGTGACCGCGATCACGGCCGGCCTACAGAAGGGCGGCGTCAAACATCCTGAGGACGCGTATGTGTACCTCGGCTTGTCGCAGGTCGGACTCAAGAACTATGCGGATGCCAAAAAGGCTTTCGCGCAACTGAAGACGGTGCCTACGCTGAATCCGAAGATTCTGCGGCTATGGCTGCTGTACTCGGATCGATTGGGCGCATGACGATCAAGGTCGGCGACCGGCTGCCGAAGGGCAGCTTCGGTATCATGACCGGCGACGGTCCGAGCAAGCTCAGCACCGAACAACTGTTTGCGGGCAAGACGGTCGTTCTGTTCTCGGTTCCCGGTGCGTTCACGCCCACTTGCGACGCACGGCATCTGCCTGGCTATGTCGAACGCGTCGCTGAGTTCAAGGCCAAAGGCGTCGACACGGTCGCATGCACGGCGGTCAACGATGTCTTCGTAATGAATGCCTGGGGCAAACACGGCAAAGTGGGCGATGACATCTTGATGCTCGCGGACGGTAACGCGGAATATGCCAAGGCGCTCGGTCTCGAACTCGATGCCACGGGCTACGGCATGGGAGTGCGCGGCCAGCGCTTCGCGCTGGTCGTTAAGGACGGGGTTGCCACTCACGTCAACATCGAGGCGCCTGGCCAATTCAAGGTTTCGGCAGCGGAATACGTCTTAGCGCAACTCTAGGCAATCGCCTTGCGCGCGCTGCGGACCAATTCCTGCAGCCTGACCGCCCCGGATGCGGCGGAGTTCCTACGCTCGGTCTATGGCTTGGAGGCGGCGCTCGAGTCGCTGACTGGGGAGCGAGATCGTAATTTCGCGGTTCGTGCGCAGGACGGCAGCCGCTATGTCCTGAAAGTGATCGACCCCCAGGCCGATGCCGCCATTGTCGATTGTCAGCTCAGGGTCTTGATGCACCTCGCCGAGCAGGATCCTGCGCTTCCCGTTCCGCATGTTTGTATGACGCGCGCGCATGCGCCGGTCGCACAGCTCATGGTCGCGGGCCACGCGCACTCGGCGCTGCTAATCGGCCATCTCCCGGGCCAGCTCCTCGCGCAGGCGCAGGCGCCGGCATTGGCGCTGCCGACCCTCGGTGCAATGATGGCGCGTCTCGATCGCGCCCTACGCGGGTTCTTTCACCCGGCCTTGGCGCAGACCCTGGTCTGGGACGTGCGCCGCCTACCGGAACTCGCAGAGTTGGTCGGGTATCTCGATGATGACGATACGCGTCGCCTGGTTCGCGAAGTCGTCGCGCAATTCGAGGACTGTCAGCTGCGACTTCGCGGTTTACCGAGTCAGGCGATCCATGGCGACATTCATGGCGGGAACGTACTCGTCGATTCGGCGGGGTCACGGGTCACGGGGATTATCGATTTCGGTGACATGATTCACGGACCGCGCGTGTTCGAACCGGCCGTCGCGATCTCGGAGTTGTTGACCGAGGGTGGCGTGACCCTGTCCGAGTCGGCCGCGTTGCTGCGCGGCTACGTGTCGGGTCAGGGCATGGAAGCCTGCGAGGTCGATGCGCTTTACGACGTGATCTTGGCGCGTCACGCTGTTTCCCTGTTGGTTCACGCATGGCGCGCGCGGCACGATCCAGCCGGCGCAACGGCCATGGGCAAGTGCGTCTCACATGCGGGGCGCTCACTGGAACAGCTATTGAGTATGGGGCGCGTAGCCGCATCTGAAGCCTGGCACGAGACCGCGGGGACCTTACCGCCCGTGGCCGGCCTGCGCCGACGCCGCGCTCGCTCGCTCGGCGCGGGCGCTGAACTCTTCTACGAGGAGCCCCTGCACATCGTGCGGGGCGAGGATGTCTGGCTGTTCGACGCGGCGGGCCGGCAATACTTGGACGTCTACAACAACGTTCCGCATGTGGGGCATGCCCATCCAACCGTCGTGGCCGCCATACAACGGCAAGTCGCGTTGCTGGCAACGCACACGCGTTATCTGCATGAGGCCGTGATTCGATACGCGGAACAACTGACGGCCCGTTTGCCGCCGCAGCTCGATACCTGCATCTTCGTGAACTCGGGCAGCGAGGCCAACGATGTCGCCTGGCGCATGGCCGAGTCGATCACGGGACGTCATGGCGCGCTGATCATGGAACACGCCTATCACGGCATCACGCATGCGGTTGCGGCGCTGACCCCGGCGATGGGCGGTTCGGTCGCCGAGCACATCGCCTGCTTGCGCGCACCGCCGAGCGGTGTCGCCGTCGAAGATTCCCTGAGCGCTGCCGATTTCGCGGCGGCTGCCGCGAATGCCGATCAGGCGATCGCCGATTTGCAGGCGCGTGGGCATCGGCCGGCCGCGCTGTTTCTGGACAGTGCGCTGACCAGCAATGGCATCCTCGATCCGCCGCCGGCTTGGTTGGCGCCGATCACGGAGCGCGCACGCGCGGCCGGTGCCTTGCTGATCGGCGATGAAGTGCAGTACGGGCTAGGCCGTTCGGGTTCGCATTTCTGGGGCTTTGAGCGCCGCGGCCTCCAGCCCGATATCGTGACCCTGGGTAAACCGATCGGCAACGGATTTCCGATGGGCGTCGTCATTGCGGCACGCGCCATGGTCGAGCAGTTTCAGGCTCGCTGCGGCTTTTTCTCCACGTTTGGTGGCAATGCCGTGGCGGCCGCTGCGGGCCTCGCCGTCCTGCAGGTGCTCGAGCTGGAGGCGCTGCAGGCCAATGCGCTGAAAACCGGTGGCGAGCTACGCGCGGGGCTCAGGGCGCTGGCACAGCAGCATGCAACTTTCGGTGCGGTGCGCGGTAGTGGTCTCCTGCTGGGATTGGAAATACTGAATTCCGAGGGCCAAGCGGACAAGAAGCGAGCGCAGCGGCTCGTCAACATCTTGTGCGCCGAACATGGCATCTTGACCGGTCTCGAGGGGCCGTCAGGGAACGTAGTGAAGCTGCGACCGCCGATGAGCTTTCGCAAAGAACATGCCGACCGTTTGTTGGCGGCGCTGGCGGCAACGGCAGAAGCGATGCGAACGGGCGCCGAATTTCGATGCGATTGATCGTGCCGGCGCGGCAGGACCTCTTCGCCGTGCCACAATCCGCGTCAGCACGATAAAATTTATAACGGTGCGAGTGTCATTGAACGCACGAAAATTGTAGTGACATCCGGGCGACCCACCGACATGCGCTGTCGCTGGACCCGTCATCTAGCTGCGTCGGTTGTACGTTGCCCGCCCTATATCGCTCGCCCACGAGTGTGGTCTCGCACATCGCCCCTCGGGTGTTCGGACCGTCCGGCGCTTCGATGTCTCCTAAATCGCGCGCTCGAGCTCGGGCACGATCTGAAACAGATCTCCGACCAGGCCGACGTCGGCCACCTCGAAGATCGGCGCCTCGGCATCCTTGTTGATCGCGACGATCGTGCGCGCATCCTTGATGCCGGTCAGATGCTGGATCGCGCCCGAGATTCCGATCGCAATGTAGATTTCCGGGGAAATGATCTTGCCGGTCTGACCGACCTGCATTTCATTCGCCGCATAACCTGCATCGACCGCTGCGCGGGAGGCCCCAACCGCGGCGCCCATTTTGTCGGCAAGACTGAATAGCAGCTTGAAGTTCTCGGCACTCGCGAGCGCGCGGCCGCCGGAGACCACTTTGGCCGCGGTTTGCAGATCCGGCCGATCGGTCGAACCGGACTTGGCGCCGACATACCGGGTATGGGTCGGCAAGGAGACGTCCTGCGACAGCGTTTCAATGCTTGCCGTGCCGCCTTGCGGAGCGGCCTCGAACGAGGCGACGCGTACCGTGGCGACTAGCTTGCGCGCGGGGTCCGCTTCCACGGTAATGATCGCGTTACCGGCGTAAATCGGCCGTCGAAAACGATAAGCGCCCTCGACCGCCATCAGATCGCTGACCTGCGGTACGCCCAACAGCGCCGCGATGCGCGGCGTGAGATCTTTCCCGAAACTCGTCGAGGGACCGAATACATGGCTGTAGCCGCCGGCCAGTGCGACGATTTGGGGCGCGAACACGGCCGCGAGCGGGTGCGCGTTTTCGGGCCGGTCGATGCGCACGACCTTGTGCACACCCTGAATCGCGGCTGCCTGCGCTGCGACCGCGGCCGTATCCGAGCCGAGCACGACGATCGTGATTTCCGCGTCCGGGATGGCGCTTGCGCAGGTGACGCACTTGAGCGTCGCCGGGTTCAGTGTCTTACCGTCATGTTCACCGAGAATGAGTACCTTGGACATTAGATCAAACCCTTCTTCTTGAGGACGTCGACGAGTTCCGCCACATCCTTGACCATGATTCCTTTTTGCCGCGACGCCGGGGGCTCGGTTTTCACCGTTTTCAACAGCGTGCCCGCGGAAATGCCGAGCGCCTCGAGCGAGGTCACGTCGAGCGGCTTTTTCTTCGCCTTCATGATGTCCGGCAGTTTCACGTAGCGCGGCTCGTTCAAGCGCAGGTCCACGGTCACGACGGCGGGAAGATCGACTGCGATGGTTTCGAGGCCGGCGTCGACTTCGCGCGTCACGGTCGCGACACCGCCGTCGATCTCGACTTTCGAGGCGTAGGTCGCCTGCGGTCGATCCCAGATCGCCGCGAGCATTTGCCCGGTTTGATTCGCATCGTCATCGATGGCCTGTTTGCCGAGCAGGACGAGATCCGGATTCTCCTTCTTCGCCAACGCGAGAAAGGTCTGAGCGGCCACCAAGGGCTCGATGGCCACATCGGTTTGTACGAGAATTGCACGATCGGCGCCCATGGCGAGCGCGGTGCGCAGCTGCTGCTGCGTGTCGGCGACACCGATGCTGACCGCAATCACCTCGGCATTCGAGCCGCGTTCCTTGATACGCAAGGCCTCTTCGAGCGCGATTTCATCAAACGGATTGATGCTCATCTTGACGCCTTCGAGCATCACGCCGCTCGCGTCGGGTTTGACGCGAACGCGTACGTTGTAGTCAACGACGCGTTTGATACAAACCATGATCTTCTGCATGAATGCTCCTTAATTTACCGATGCCGGCAGGTCGCGAGGTCGCGCCGCCGCTTGTTGTTCCGAGAACACTTTGCGTATCTTGTCCGCGCAGGCGTGTAACTTCGGTAGGAACCGGGTCAGTGCCGTCGGCAGCGGCAACGCCGCCGCCGCATAGCGCATGGTGAGTCCCGCGAGTATGCGATCGGGCAGCGCGACCGGCACGCTGATCGTGATGTCTTCCGCGGCCGAGCCGTTGCGTTGCGCCGTGGCATAGCCTTGTGCACGGATTTTATCCAGCAGCGCATGGAGTTCACCCGGCGTCCGGGCGAGCTTGTCATCGGGCCGCGTCGAGCGCGACAAGACGTCGATCAGCGTGTCACGTTGTGCCGGCGGACAGTGCGCCAAATAGGCGAGGCCCGTGGCGCTCGTGAGCAGCGGCACGCGAAACCCGGCGGAATAGCGCTCGACCGTGACCGGACTGCTATGGTCGGTCGTCTCGCGCACGAGCATGGCCGTGCCGGACTGTGTGGCGACGGCGACGGGCCAAACAATTTCGCGGCTCAGTTCGTAGATGAAGGGCTTGGCGATCTGCGTGACCCAGGGCTCATCGTCGAAGCCGTCGCTCAAGCCGCGCACCAAAACGGTCAGTCGATAACGGTCGTCGGTGGAATCGCGATAGACGAAACCCGCATCGCAAAGAGTCTGCAAAATGCGATACACCGTCGTACGGGGCAGACGAATTTCTTGTACAACTTCTGATACGGTGGCGCCGTCGCGCAGGTTCAGAATCGTGAGCGCGTCGAGCCCCCGCATGAGTGCACGTATAGGGCGAGTGGATTCCATGAAACCTCTGCAGGAGCTGAGCCGAACAAGACTACCGATGGCGCGCTACGCTAAACATTCGGCGCGACAGTTTAAGGATCGTCGCGCGGCTTGTCCACCTCGCGGTCACTGGGTACACTGGCTCCAAGAATGCTGACAATCCGCTATTTCCTGCGACGCTTGGGCGGGGCGGTGCCCACCTTGTTTTTGATCGTCACGGCGAGCTTTTTTCTGATGCGCTTGGCCCCCGGCGGCCCGTTCGATCGGGAGCAGGCCTTGCCCGCCGATGTCGCCGCGAACCTCAATTCGAGCTACGGGCTGGATCAGCCGCTCGTCGCCCAATATGCACGGTACCTGGGCGCCCTGGCGCACGGAGACTTCGGGCCCTCGTTCCGCTACCGCGACTTCAGCGTCACCGACCTGATCGCGCAGGGTATGCCCGTCACTTTGAGCTTGGGAACGCTCGCGCTCGCGCTCGCGCTCGGTTTCGGCGTGCTGCTTGGATGTCTCGCGGCCTTGTACCGACACTCGTTCGTCGATTACGCCACGCTCGGGCTGACGATTGCCGCGATCGCGATTCCATCCTTCGTGCTGCTGCCGTTCTTAGGGCTGCTCTTCGGGATCCATCTGCACTGGCTTCCGGTCGCCGGCTGGCAGGGTGGGGATTGGCGGCACCTCGTCCTGCCGGTCACGGTCTTGAGCCTGCCACCGCTCGCTTATATCGCGCGCATGACCCGGGCCAGCCTTCTCGAGGTGTTGAGAAAACCCTATCTGCGCACGGCATTCGCCAAAGGGCTGCCCATGCATACGGTGATCCTGCGGCATGCCCTGCGTCCGACGCTGCTGCCGGTTGCCGGATATCTCGCGCCGGCGGTCGCCTCGATCATGACGGGCTCGCTCGTCGTCGAAACGATTGCCGGGCTTCCAGGCATCGGCCGCTATCTCGTGCAGGGTGCCTTGAACCGCGATTACACGCTGGTTTTGGGCATGGTAATCGTCTACTCGACGGTCTTGATTGCGATGGGGCTGTTGGTCGACTTGCTCTATCTATGGCTGGATCCGCGCATCAGGCTCGAAGCATGAGCGGTCTTTGGACGGCGGCTCGCGATCGTTTGCGGCTGAACCCCGTCGCGCGGACCGCGTCTTATTTGATTTTTTTCGTCGCTCTGCTCGCCCTCGTCGGGCCGCTGCTGAATCCAAACCGCTTCGATACGCTCGACTGGGCGCATCCGGCCACGCCCCCGAGTGTGATTCACGCGCACTGGTTCGGTACCGATCGACTCGGCAGAGACTTGTTCGTACGCACCTTGGACGGTACGCGTATTTCGCTCGCGATCGGCTTGTTCGCTACGGCCGTCAGTCTTGTGGTCGGCGCGCTATATGGGGCGATCGCGGGATACGCAGGCGGCCGTCTCGATCGCCTGATGATGCGCGGCGTCGAAATCCTGAGCGGCCTGCCGCTGATTTTCTTCGTCATTTTTCTCACAGTTCTGTTCGGACATCACGCCTTGCTGCTGTTCCTGTCGATCGGTGCGGTGGGCTGGCTCACGACCGCAAGAATCGTGCGCGGACAGACCTTGAGCATTCGGCGCCAGGAATTCGTCGAAGCGGCGATCGCCGGCGGTGCGAGTTCATTTCGGATCATCCGCAAGCATGTGATTCCGAACGTGATCGGCACGGTCGTCATTTATGCGACGCTGACCGTTCCGCAGATGATCTTGTATGAGAGCTTTCTGAGCTTTCTCGGCCTGGGCGTGCAGGAACCGCATGCGAGTCTCGGCAGCCTGATTGCGGATGGGGCGGCCGAAATGGAGGCCGCGCCTTGGATCCTGCTGATCCCCGGTGGCTTGTTGGCCTTGCTCTTGCTGTGCTTCAACTTGGTTGGCGACGGCTTGCGCGACGCGCTCGATCCCCAGGAGTCTTGAGCAATGCCTGTCGAGTCGACCGATTCCGCCTTGCAGGTCGACGCGCTCAGCGTCGAGTATGCGTCGGCAGCCGGTGTCAGCCGGGTCGTCCGCGATGTCTCGCTCGAGGTTCGACGGGGGCAGTGTCTCGGCATCGTCGGCGAGTCCGGTTCGGGCAAGAGTCAGATCGTGCTCGCCATCATGGGACTGCTCGGTGCGCGCGCACGCGCGCGCGGCAGCGTGAAGTTCCTCGGCAAGCAACTGTTGTCGGCCCCCACTGCGACGCTCAACGCGGTGCGCGGCGCGAAGCTTGCGATGATCTTTCAGGATCCGCTCGCGTCGCTGACACCGCATCTGAAAATCGGCGTGCAACTGGGGGAACTCCTGGTGCGACATGCGCGAGTGTCCTGGCGTGAGGCTGATGCGCGCTCGCTCGCGATGCTGCAACGGGTGCGGATTGCCGATCCGGAGCAATGCATGCGCCAATATCCTCACGAGCTCTCCGGCGGCATGCGCCAGCGCGTCATGATCGCAATGAGCCTGCTCTGTGAGCCCGACGTCGTGATCGCGGATGAACCGACAACGGCACTGGATGTCACCGTGCAAGCGCAAATCGTCGATCTATTGCGTGCGATGCGGCAGGATTTTCGCATGGGCCTCGTGCTGATCAGTCATGACCTCGGACTCATAGCCGCGCTCGCAGAGCGCGTCGTCGTGGTTTACGCCGGTCGTGTCGTCGAAAATCTCGCGGTCGCCGACTTGGCGGGCTCCGCAAGACATCCGTATACCGCGGCACTGATCGAGTGTGCGCCGACTTTGACCGGACGCAGGCAGGGTTACATGCCGACGCTACCGGGTCAGCCGCCGGGTCCGGAGACTGCCGGCGAAGGCTGCGCGTTCGCGCCACGTTGCGCGCGTGCGCAGGCTCGCTGCGCCGTCGAACGGCCAATGTTGAGTCCGCCGGACTCGGCAACTCAAGTAGCCTGCCATTTCCCGCTGTCGCCATGAACGCACCGCTGCTGCAGGTCGAAGACTTGGCGGTTCGCTTTCCGAATCGCCGCCGAGGCACGCTGACTCGAGGTTCGTTCGCCGCGGTCGATGCGGTGAGCTTTACGCTGGCCGCGGGCGAGACCCTCGGTCTGGTCGGTGAGTCCGGGTCCGGCAAATCGACGTTGGTACGTGCGATCTTGCGACTCCTTCCGGTCGACCGGGGGCGCGTGCTCTGGTGTGGCGAGGATTTGCTCGCGCTCGACAGTCGAAGCTTGCGCCGCAGGCGCCGGGAAATGCAGATCGTTTTCCAGGATCCGCTCGCGAGCTTGGATCCGCGCATGACGGTGCGCGAGATTCTTGCCGAGCCTCTGCAGATCTTCGAGCCCGGCTTGGGCCGTGGCGAGCGGGAGCGGCGGATCGCTGCGGGACTCGAACGCGTCGGACTCGCCGCCGACATGGCAGGCCGGTTCCCCCATGAGTTCAGCGGTGGCCAGTGTCAGCGCATCGCGATCGCGCGTGCGGTGATGCTCGCGCCGAAAATGTTGGTCTGCGACGAAGCCGTGAGTTCCCTGGATGTGTCGATCCAGGGCCAGATCGTCAACCTGCTCGCAGACCTGCAGCGCGAACTCGGCATGGCCATGATCTTCATCAGCCATAACCTCAGCGTCATACGCCACATCAGTCATCGTGTTGCGGTGCTTTATGCGGGTCGTATCGTGGAGCAGGCGCCCGGGGATCTTCTGTTCAACGCGGCCTTGCATCCCTACACAAAGGCATTGCTGGCCGCGGAGGCGTTACTCGGCACGGCACCCGGTGCGACAGCGGCGGGCGATCCGCCTGGCGCAGGTGAGGCGCCTAGGGGTTGTGGGTTTAGCAATCGTTGCGCCGAGGCGAGAGCCGCGTGTTCGCTCGCCGCTCCTGCTTTGGAGTCGGCGAGGCCTGATCAGCTTGTGGCCTGTCACCGTTGGCGGGAATTGTCGCCGGGGCTGTGAACTACTTGCGTGGCCGGGAGCGGCGTATTCCGCTATCCTCTAGCAGATGAGCACCCGACACAAAGTCCGACCGAGCGATGCGCTTGGAAACGTTCGCTACGAGATTCGCGGCAGACTCGCGCATCGCGCGCTCGAGCTCGAACGCCTCGGTCATGAAATCATCTCGCTGAATATCGGCAATCCCTACGCGTTCGGATTTCGCACACCGGAGACGATGCGGCTCGCGATGATCGAGAATTTGCGCAACAGCGAGGGCTATGTCCATCAGAAGGGGATATTCCCGGCGCGCGAAGCGGTGGTCATGCAACAGCAGGAGCGCGGCGTGCGTGGCGTCAGCGTGGATCGCGTGTTCATGGGTAACGGTGTCAGCGAGCTCATTGATCTCGGTCTGCGCGCCTTGCTCAATCCCGGTGATGAAGTCTTGGTGCCGAGCCCGGACTATCCTCTGTGGACTGCGGCGGTCAATCTGAACGGCGGCCGCGCGGTTCACTACCCCTGTCACGCGAAAGATCAGTTCATTCCGGACCCGCAAGAGATCGAGTCGCTGGTTACGCGCCGCACGCGGGCTATCGTGATCGTCAATCCGAACAATCCCACGGGTGCCGTCTACTCGCGCGAGACTCTGCTCGCGATCGCGCGCCTGGCCGAGCGACATCGCCTGGTCATGTTCTCGGACGAGATTTACGATCAAATTCTGTATGACGATGCCGAGTTTGTCCCCATGGCGACGCTCGTGAACGACACACTGTGCTGCACGATGAGTGGTCTGTCGAAGGTGTACCGGGCGTGCGGCTATCGCGTCGGCTGGGCTTCGTTCTCGGGCGATACGGAAAATGCCGGTGAGTACCTGTCGGCCTTGGAACTGCTGTCCTCGCTGCGGCTTTGCAGTAACGTCGCCGGGCAATGGGCGGTCCAGACCGCCTTGGGAGGCTATCAAAGCATTCATGAATTGACGGCGGCCGGAGGCCGCTTGTTCGAATCGCGGCGCGCGATCATCGACGGCGTTGCGCGCAGCCGCTACTTGCGCTTGGCGCGGCCGATGGGCGCGCTCTACGCGTTCGTGCAAGTGCGCAACGACGTGTTGCCGGACTTCGACGATCAAGGCTTTGCACTCGACCTCTTGGAGGCGAAGCATGTGCTCGTCGCGCCCGGCGTGAGCTTCAATTACGGCGAGCAGAATTGTTTTCGGATCACGAATTTGCCCGAACCGCAGGTCATCAAGACCGTGTTCGAGCGCATCGAGTCCTTGCTCGATGCGCAGGCCGCTCTACCGCCGTCCCTGCAGATTGTCGCCGCACAGAGTAAGGTACAAACGCGCTGAGCGTGCAGGGCGTTCCGCGCGGTTTGTTGGACTCTCTACGAGCGGGTCACACGGTTCTTGCACCGAATGCCGAACTCGCCCGAGCGCTGTTCGAGGCGGTCGAGCGATCGCATCGTGACGAGGGCAGCAGTTGTTGGCCGACGCCGCGCATCCAGGATTTCGCGTCCTGGTTACGCGCACAGCATGCGCGCCGCCAATTGCCCGAGCTCAGCACCAACGCCGCCCACGGCCAGGGCGCCGGGGCTTTGCGCGGCCTCAATGAAGTCGAGGAGCAGGAGCTCTGGCGCCGGGTCGTCTTGGAGAGCGACTTTGCCGCCGATTTCCTCGAACCCGCCGGCGCCGCTGCCGCCGCGCGCCGTGCGCGTCGGATCATGGTCGAGTATGGAATACCGGTCGCTGCGCTAGCCGCGCATCCCTCCGATGAGGCGAACGCGCTGGCCGCATGGATTGCGCGTTTCGAGGCTAGATGCCGCGCGCTCGCGTGCATCAGCGGCGACTCCCTGTTGGCAAGCTTCGCCGGCTCGCCGGAGCCGATTGCGTGGATCGAAACCCCAGAATGGACGCCGACCGCGCGGCGCTGGTTGCAGCGGCACGCGGGCACCCAACTCATGCCGTTCCGGCGCGTCGCGGCCGCCGCCTGCTGTATCTTGCACGCGGCGAGTCCGGATCTGGAGCTCGCGGCGATGGCCGAATGGGCGATGCGGCATTTGCAGGCGGATGCGGGTTTCCGTGCCTGGCTATGCGTCCCCGACCTCGCTGCGCGGCGTGCTGAGGTCAGCGACGCCTTCGATGCCGCGCTCGCGCCACAACGCTACGGCTTGCCGGTGGCCAATGGTCGTGCCGCCTATGCCATGGCCGGTGGTACCGCGCTGGCCGAGCTATCCCCCGTACGTGCGGCCTTGGAGTTCCTGACGCTTGCCGTGGGGCCTGTCCCGTTTGCGCGCTTCAGCGCGCTATTGCGTGCGCCTGACTACCAAGCCACGGCTACGGACGCGGCGCGTGCGGCAGCGCTGGATCTCGCGCTGCGCCGCGTTGCCCCCAGCGAATTGCCGCTGACAGGTTGGCTTGCGCTCGCGAACCTCCAAGCCCGGGAACTGTCGCCCGCTCCCGTGGCAGCGCTCGATCACCTCAATCTCGCCCTCCGGCTGCTGACGGAACTGCGTGATCAGCAGCTACCAAGTCGCTGGGTACGGCTCTGGGCGCAGGCCTTCGAGGCGGGACCCTGGGTGCACCGGCGGCGTTGGTCGAGCGATGAGTTTCAGGCGGCGGAGCGGCTGCGCGAGCTGTGGTCGACACTTGCGGCGGCAGACCAGGTGCTCGGCTCGCAATCTCGGCAAGCGGCGGTTCGCCTGCTGTTGACGGCGGCGCGCGATACCCCTTTCCAAGCGCAGACCGGTATACCGCCGATCTGGATCAGCGGTACCGTGATGGATCCTTGGCTTGGGTACGATGCGCTCTGGATCGCGGGGGTTGCCGAGGAGCGCTGGCCGCCGCCCGCGGCACCGGTGTCACTCCTGCCGATTGCCTTGCAGCGCCGGTTCGACGTGCCCGCAGCGAGTCCCGACATGCAGCTTGCAGCGGCGCGTGAGCTGCAAACGCGTTGGCTGGTGCGTGCAGCGTCGGTCGCGTTCAGCTTCGCCGCGTCGAGTGCCGCACGCAGCGCGGTCGCAAGTCCCTTATTGCCGCCGGATAGTGCGCCGCCCGGGAACGACGACCTGCGGGCGGCCTCTCAGCCGCATTGGCGACGGGCGCGTCGCAGCCTCCCGAACCTGGAAAGACTGATCGATGAACGTGGACCCGGGTTCGCGGCTCCGGAGCGCACGCGCGGTGTCGACAGCCTGCGGGCGCAGAGTCTGTGTGCATTTCGGGGATTTGCGACCACGCGCCTGCGCAGCGAGGAACTCAGGATGCCGATCCCTGGATTTAGTCCGGCCGAGCGCGGCGAACTCGTGCACGCCACGCTGCAGACCGTCTGGGAGAACTTGCAGTCATCCGCGGCACTCGCCACGATCGAGCCTGCGGCGCTCACGGCGCTCGTCGACGGCGCCGCGGCCACGGCGATCGCGGCGGTCTGCCGCGTGCGCGATCCGGGGCGGCGTTGGCGGCTGCGTGAGCAAACCCGGCTTCGCACCTTGATCGAACAGTGGTTGGACGTCGAACGACGGCGACTGCCGTTCGCGATCGAGCGACTCGAGTCGGCGCCGGTCGTCGCGCATTTTGCCGGCCTCGAATTCAATTGCCGCGTCGATCGGGTTGACCGGCTCGATGACGGCGCGCGCATCGTGATCGACTATAAGACCAGCTTGCTCAATGCGGATTGGCGCGGCGAACGACCCCTCAATCCGCAGTTGCCGGTCTATGCCTTGCTGAACCCGGAAAACCTCGTTGCCGTGGCCTATGGCCAGGTCAACATCAGCGACTGTCGATTTGTCGCAGAGTCGGAGCGGCCGGCCCTGTTTGCGCCCAAGTCCAAGGTCACGCCCTTGGAGAACTGCCGCGACTTCACCGAATTGCTGCAGGTCTGGGCACAGCGCGTCGAACGGCTGGCGCAGAATTTGCGCGACGGCCATGCCGAGGTCTCACCCTTGCCGCAGGCATGCAGTACCTGCCACCTGCAGGGGCTGTGCCGCATCTCGACAACACCGAGCGAAGCGGAGGCTCGGGATGAGTGATGCCGACGCACGCGAGCGCGCAATCTTTCATTCCGGCTCCGTGCTCGTTCAGGCGCCCGCGGGCTCCGGAAAGACGACGCTGCTGGTGCAGCGCTATTTGCACCTGCTCGCGGCGGTCAGCGCTCCCGAGCAGATCCTTGCCTTGACGTTCACGCGGCGCGCGGCCGAAGAGATGCGCGAGCGGGTTGCGCAAGCCTTGCAGGCCGCTCGCGAACCGAACTGCCCGACGCGCATGAATCCGCAAACCTGGGCGCTCGGCGTCGCGGCTGCCCGGCAAATGGATCGGCATGGCATCGACCTTGCGCAACATCCGGCCCGTCTGCGGATCGAAACGATCGACGCGTTCAATGCCTGGCTCGCAGGCCAGCTGCCGGTCGCTGCAGCGACGGGAGCGCGTTTGCGCACCGAGGACAAACCGGCGGTTCTGTACCGCGAGGCGGCGCGGCGTGCGCTTGCCTACGAGGCGTCCGATGCGTTCGGCATGGCCGTGGAGCGCGTGCTCGCGCTCGCCGATTACCGCTGGCAGATCATCGTCAACGGCATCGTCGACATGCTCGCCAGCCGTGATCGCTGGCTGCCCTTGTTGGCCGGCGGCCTCGAGGCGGCCAGCGAACCCGAGCCCGAACGCCTGCTGCGCATTCGCCGCGAGTTCGATGCGGACTTGGCGTTTCTGGTCGCGCGCAGCCTGCGACGGGCGGCCCAGGCGCTTGGTCAGGAGCGCCTCGTCACTCTATCGCGGCTCCAGGTCGCGGCTGCGCGGCGGTTGCAGCCCGAGCGAGCCGATCTCGATCCGTGGCGCGAGGATGATTCCTGTCTGCGCGCCGATCCGGCGGATTTGCCGCGCTGGCGCGCATTGTTGCCGATGATATTGACGCAGGCTCGCGAGCTGCGAACGCGAGTCACCAAAACCGAGGGCTTCCCGCCCAACTGTGCCGACAAGGCGGCCATGATGGACTTATTGCAAGAGCTGGATCGCGTCCCGGACGCCGTTGCCGCGCTTGCGGACGTCGCCGCGTTGCCGAATCCCGCGTATGACGATGCGGACTGGGATCGGGTCCGCGACGTCGCACAAGTGCTATTGTTGTCCGCCATCGAGCTCGATCAGTTGTTTCGCGAGAAGGGCACCGCGGATTTTGCCGCGGTTGCCATGGCGGCGCAGCGTGCGCTCGGCACACCCGAGCAGCCAAGCGATCTCGCCCTGCGACTCGACTATCGTTTGCAGCACATCTTGGTGGATGAGTTTCAGGATACGTCGGCGACCCAGCTGAGTTTGCTCCGCCTGCTGACGGCGGGCTGGCAGCCCGACGACGGGCGTAGCGTGTTCTGCGTCGGAGATCCGATGCAGTCGATCTATCGTTTCCGTCAGGCCGAGGTGCGTGCCTTCCTCGAACTCGCGGAGGACGGCGTCGGTGACATCCGCTTCGCTCTGCAGCGTTTGCAGCGCAATTTTCGCACCGCCGCGCCCTTGGTGGAGTGGGTCAATGCGAGGTTTGCAGCGATCATGCCGGACCACGACGATCGCGACCTCGGCGCCATTGCATATCGTCCCAGCGAATCGGCGCGTCTCGCGCCCGACGGCTTGGCCGTCGGCGTCACGCAACGCGGCTTTGCCGAGCGCGGCGACGAAGCAAGCTTCATCGCCGATCTCGTGGCGGCGCGCCTCGCCGCCCATCCGGACTGGCACATCGCGATCCTCGTCCGTGCTCGCTCGCATGCGACCGACATTGCGCGGGCCTTGCGGACCCGCGGTATCGCCTTCGGCGCGATCGACATCGAGCCGATCCAGGAACACGGGGCGGTCCGGGACCTCATCATGTTGGCGCGAGCCCTGTTGCACTGGGGCGATCGGACCGCGTGGTTCGCCGTGCTGCGCGCACCCTGGGTCGGGCTCGAGCTGCAAGACCTGCTGGTACTGTCGCGCAGCGCCTCGATCCCCTGGGAGGCGCTTGCCGATGAGGCGGTTTTGGCAGGCATGACGCCGGCGGGTGCCGAGCGCTGTCGGCGCCTCATCGCGGTGCTTAGGCAGGGCATGGCGCTGCGCACGCACTCTGACCTCAGTCGTTGGCTCGAGCGCATCTGGCTCGGCCTGGGTGGACCCTGCTGTGTACCCGCGGAGCGCGACTTGGAGCCGCTGCATGCCGCATTCAGTCGACTCCGCGAAATGGAGGGCCGCGGATTGCCCGATCCGTCCGAGTTCACTGAGGCCTTCGCCGATCTCTATGCACGGGAGGAGGGCGTGCACTCGGTCGAAATCATGACGATCCACAAGGCCAAAGGACTCGAATTCGATCTCGTGATCCTGCCGGCGCTTGAACGCAGCATTACGCATCGCAGCGATGAGCTCTTGCTCGCGATGCCGTTCGCACGATCCGAGCGGGACGGCATGGTTATGGCGGCACGTCCCGCCATCGGCGCCGAGGAGAACTTGCTGTTCCGTTTCCTGGCGACCCAGGCGCGGCAGGCCGTCATGCTCGAATCCGAACGACTTCTGTACGTCGCCTGCACGCGCGCGAAGTGGCAGTTGATCCTGACTGCGACGCTCGAACTCGACGAGGACCAGCAAGCCAAGGCGCCACGCAACGGCAGCTTGCTGCAGCTTCTGTGGCCGACCTCGGCGGACGCCTTCAAGGTCCTGCCCGGCATCGCGGGTGCGGGTGCAGCGCCGAGCGCCGAGTGGCGCGGTGGACCTTTGTTACGCGTGCCGCTCGAATGGCGTCCCGACCCTGTGCAAGCACCGTTGCTGCTCGAAGATCCACCGATCGACCTTGCCTTGAATAGTGAAGTTCCGGTGTTCGATTGGGCAGGCGAGACCGCGCGGCAAATCGGCAGTCTCGTGCACGCGGAACTGCAGAGCTTGCAAATCGAAAGCCACGACGCCGCCGCAATCGCGGCGCGCAAGCCGCAATATCGAACCTGGTTGGCATTGCGCGGCGTGCCGGTCGAGCGTCTCGATGACGCGGCGGCACGTGTGGTCGAGGCGCTGCGCGCGGTCCTGAGCGATGCGCGCGGTCGCTGGATCCTGATGCAAGGGCATCGCGAATCGGTACGAGAACAGGCGCTGTCGGGCATCTGGAAGGGCGAGATCGTGCGCGTTGTGCTCGATCGCAGCTTTATCGATACGGATGGCGTGCGCTGGGTGATCGACTACAAGACGAGCCGGCATGCGGGCGGTGGTCTCGAGGAATTCCTCGATCGCGAGGTAGACCGGTATCGCCCGCAGCTCGAGCGCTATGCCGCCCTCGTCCGGCATTTGGGTCCACAACCCGTGCGCGTCGGCCTGTATTTCCCGCTCATGCGGTCTTGGCGCGAGTGGGCGCCCTAAAAGCTGAATTCAAGATCCACGGGGATACGTCCCGAGGGATCCCGACCACGCATTTGCGCGAGATTCTCGAGATCCTTGCGCAAGTCCGCGGGCGCATCGGGGCGTTCCAGAATCGTTCCCGACACGAGGCCGGTATGTTGCTGGAGCGTGAGCGTCAGTGTGCCCTGGACCTGCAGAGGACCTCCCGCATCCTTCAGTTCTCCCGTGAGCACGCCGTTCGGATCCACCGAGTGGCTGCCCCACTGCAGCACATAGCTGCCGAGATCGGCGCCGCCTGCAATCGTGGGTCCCGCCAAATCGGCGAGTTTGACCTGGCCGCGCAGCGCCAAGATCCGCGTCAAATCGGTTTGCAGTTCATCGATGGCGATGTCGGCGTTGCCGCGCCAGCCGCTCTGAAATCCGAGGTCCGTCAGGTCCACGATGGGGCCGCCGCCATGCACGTTCGTGGCCGTGATCCCGGCGTGATCGATCACGGCGCTCGCCGCAAGGCCGACGCCGCGATGTGCCCATTCGAGATCCGCCTTCAGCTGCAGGCGTAGCAGCGGCAACGGATACACACGCCACTCGACGCCGCCGACATCATGGCCGAGAGTTCGGACGTTGCCGGCCGCGCCGTGCCAAATGCTTCCCGACAGATCCTGTGCCTCGACGCCCTTGGGCAGAAAGTGCGTGACTATGCTCGCGGGCAGTGCCGTGATGACGAACCCCAGCACGACGAGAACCACGATGGTGACGATGAGGCCGTAGCGACGCCGCGGCGCCGCGGACCTGCCGGCCTCAGTGCGTGGGCTGGTTGAGCGTGACGCTGGCATTGACGATGCCGGGTTGCGCGGTGCGATCGATCGTGATCGATTCGATGGCGAGGCCGTAGCGCAGATCGAGCGTGCCCAGCCACTCGATCATCGCATCGAAAGAAGCTCCTTCGAGTTGCACGCGAACCCCCGTCGAGCCGCTCGGCTGCGTACCGCGCAGCGCTTCGGCGAGGCCGGACTCGTGCCCGACCCGGTCGACCAGGACTACGGGCGCTTCGCCCGTTTCACGATGCAATTGCGCGGCGCCACTACGAACTTCATCGGCATTGAGGCGCATCCATTCGAGATCCTGGCGACGCGTCTCGCTGCGCTCGGTGGCGCGTGAGACGGCGGACTGAAGCGGCAGCAGAACACCGCCGATGAGTAGCAGCACGGCGAGCGCCGCAGCACCATAGAGCACCGTGCGCTGCTCGCTTTCTTTGAGACCCGCATACCATTGGCGCAAAGCGTTCATGGCTTCTTACGCGTCGTCGCGAGACGCACCTGCATGTGCGCATCGACCCCGCCCGCCGTCGGCGTCGATGACTGAATCTCGGCGCTCAGGCCTTGCTTGCCCACCGCCTGGGAGAGCTGCGAGAGTGCATCGATGCTCGGTGCGGTGAGTTTCATGTCGATGGTCTGTTCGCGGTAGCTGAGCGCCTCGATGCTGGTCTTCGGCAGCTGCGCGAGAGCACCGCCCAGCGTTTGCATCGCGCGCAGGAAATACTGCGGCCCGGCGGCCGACTTGCGGATGCGATCGAGCCGCGACTGCATCTGCCGACGCGGATCTTCCAATCGTTCCGTCGGCATGGCCGAGGAGAAAACTTGGGCAATCTCCGTGTCGAGCTCCGCCGAACGGCGATTAGCCTGGCGGATTTGCAGGGCTTGTGCCACGACGTGCACGCACAGGAGGCCGACTGCGAGTAGGGCGGCGACGCGCCAACGGCGCCAGCGTGCGCCGTAGTCGGCCTCGGCCGCGAATTCGCCCTGCAATAAATTGACGGCGCCTTTGCTGCCCAGCTCGCGGGCGAGCCAGGGCAAGGGGCCATCGGCGAGTAATTGAACTTTGAACGATGCGAATTTCTCGACCAGCGCGTTGAACTCGCGCTCGACCCGGCGCCAATCGTCTTGGTTCACGTACAGGATGACGTTCTCCAAGGCCTTTGGCTCGCCGGGCACGTCGCCAGGATCGGCGGTGACGCCGGCTACCAGCAAGGCTTCGGCCACCGGTGTGATCTCGACGGCAAACGGCAGTGCTCCGGGGCGACGCACGGCAAGTCGATCCTGCTCCAACCAAAGCACCGTTTGGCTGGGGTTCTCGGGCAGCAGCGCCATGTCGGCATAGATCGCAGCGGGGTCGATGCCGGCAGCCCGCAAGTCTGCGATCCAACTGCGCATCACCTCCACCGAGACGACCGCGACCGACGTGCCGCCGCGCGCCGTGCGCCGACCAACCGCAAAGTACAGTTGGTCTATGTCCTCGGTGAGTTGCTCCTCGAGCGCGAAGGGCACGGCGCGCACGAGTTTGACGCCGCTGCCCGGCGGCAACACCGGCTCGGCCAGCAGAACCTGAGTCGCCGGCGCGAGTGCGATTACGCGCGCCGAGGCGGCGACCGCGGCCGCGAGCTGCAGCGTACCGTGTTGACGCGGTCCCGCGGCGGCGCCGGTTTCATCGACCAGCAGCCAATCGGTTTCCGCCTGCCCGGGAGGCGGAAGGCGCAGCAAGAGAGTCAGAGCCATGATGTGTTCATTGTGTGCCTAAACTACGCAACAAGGGCGTCACTTTACCGCCGCGGCCGCGCAGCAAAAGACTGTACAAGGTGTATTCCGATGTGCCAAGGGTGACCCGGGTCGTCAGACGAAAATAGGAACTTGTATCTGCATATTGCCCGTTGATCGCGGCCAGGTTTTGCGGACCGACGGTGCTCTTGAATGTGTTGATGTCCGGAAAGCAGCCGGTCTTGCGGCCGATCGTCAGGGCGTCCAAGTTACCGGAATACTCGCCGCTCAAATTGGGCGCGAGGCTCTCGAGAACCAGCGCCGGAGCCGTGCAAATGTTGATCTGCGCATTCGCGGTCGGCAACGCCGTCACGTAGGGTGCGAGTTTCAAGTACCGGCCGAGATCGAAGCCGGGCAACGCCATCATTTCGCTCGTGCTCGTCATCGGCCAATTGCCGGTGAGGTAAGGCGGCGTCTGCGCCGTATAAATCGCATCCTCAGCGCCGTCCGGATTGCTCGGCTGATTGTCCGCGTCAATCCAGTCGCGCGCGAGACCCGCCCACTTGGTCTCGAGATTCAGCGACGCAAGCAGGCGCTGAAACTGTTCCAGCGGCTGAGGGTCGGGTTGTCCGCTGGGCAAGAGACGACCCAGGTTGTTCAAGTTGAACCGGCCCTGCATGTCTTCGATCCGGCCTTGCAGGGTCCCGATCGGTTCGCCGTCCGGATCATTGGGTGAGGTGATCGGAAATGGCACGCTGGCCTGTGCCCAGACACCGGCGAGCGTCGTTTGCTTGTTGCTCTGCAGGTCCTGTACCAAGACATCCGCGGCAAGCGCCTCGGCGCCGAGTGCGAACTCGAAGGATTGCTCCGCGGCCAACATGCCGATCGAGCGGCGCCGCTCCAGATAGCCGTCGAAGCTGATCTTCCACGCGAGAATGGTCGCCAAGGAGACGAGAATCAGCGCGATGATGAGCGCGACACCGCGCTGGCGCCGGATGTGCAGCGTGTACGCCTTCATCCGGCAATCTCCACGAGACGCCGGATGTGGCCCCAATCCTTGAATTCGATGATGATCTCGACCGCAATGGGCCGGGTCCATTCGCTATCGGGAAACGGCAGGGTGGCCGGCGGCCATATCGTGTTCCAGGCCTGATTGGAGTCGAGAAAGTTGAACTGAATGCTCGTCACACCCGTCAGCAAATCCTGCACGACCGGTTGGTTGTTGGTGGTGGGGTCCAGCACGGTTTGATAGCTGCGCTGCAGGGTCGTGCCGTTCAAGCGATACGAGACGCGTTCCAAGGTACTGCGCTGCATGCCGGCCGTATTGGACCAGCCGTCGCGCGTGAGATCGACCAGCGTGGGCGTGGTGGGCCCGGCGCGCAAGGACGGTTGCCTGGTGGTCCCCAAGGGATCGCGAATCGGCCGCGGCACGGCCTGCGCGAAGTCCTGCAGCATGACGCGCAGGCCGAATTCGATCTCCCGCGTGCGCTTCAGAGATTCCTGCGCGCGCTCAGCCGAGATACGTGCCGAGCGATAGGTGCTATACCCCAAGGCCGACATCACACTCAAGATCAACAGGGCAACCAGCACCTCGATCAAGGTGAAGCCGCGTGCCGCAGATCGCCGGTGCGGGCGCAGCACAGTGGGTGTCAGCGAACTCATGGTGTCGGTGAGGTCGTGGTTGTCGTGCCCGTGTCCGTGCCAGTACTCGTGCCAGTACTCGTGCCAGTACCCGTGCCAGTACCCGTGCCAGTACCCGTGCCAGTACCCGTGCCGGTCGCCGGCGCGTTGGCCGGCGGGACAGTGCTACCCTGAGTCCAGTCAAGGTTCGAACCTCCCGGCGTGCTCAGCGCATTGCCGATGAAGCCCGTGTACTCGGCGAGCGGATTGCCCTTCACGTCGGTCTTGCCGGGCCAGACGCGCACGACGATCCGGTGCATCGAGGCGAAGCTCGTGTCGAAATACTGCGTGTCGTAGTGCCAGGTGCGACCGGCGAAATCCAGTTCGCCGGTATCGGTGCTCTGGCCGATTTTCGGCTGCAGATTCAAGCGGACTTCGGTGAGCCGGTTCAGTGCGATCCACTGCGCGATCGCCTTGTCCCGCAGGTACCCGCTCGCATTTGCCGTGCTGCTGACCGCGAGCATGAGAGCCGTCAAGCCCATGGCGACGATCACGAGCGCGACCATCACTTCGATCAACGTAAAGCCGCTGTCAGGCCGGCGCCTCATGACTTCTTCTCGGGCTTAGGATGGTCGGAGTTTTCGAGCGACAGCTTACCCATCGCATCGCTGGTCACGGCCGCATGCGCGTCGGTCTGATCGCGGACCACGGTCAGGCGAAACGGCGACGCGTCGCCGCTCGCCGCGATGGCGATTTGCGGCGGCGTCGGCGCGCTATTGTCGATCAAGTTCGGATCGATGGGTTTCAATACCACGACTTGCGAATCGAGTTCCAACTGAAAGCTCAGTCCCTTGGGCAAATCGCGATGGCGAAATTCCTTCTCCTGATCGAGAAGGCGCCAACTATTGCGATCCGTATCGTAATAGACGAATTCGTAGCCGGTGGGTTCCACCTTCATGCCGAAATCCCGGCCCTCGATCAAGGCGCGATCATGCAGGAGGCTGAGGAGGCCCTCGATGCGCATGCTCTCCTGATCGAGTTGTTGGTCGTGTCCGGTTACGCCGATCGAGAGCACGGCCATCGAGATCACGATGGCCATGATCACGACGACGACCAGAATTTCGACCAGGGTGAAGCCCCGGCTGGGTACTCCGCTCCGCGCCACGTGGCTGCGCATTCTGCGGCACTCGATTGATGCAGGCGCTATTTTTGATCGAGGGTCAGGGTGCTGATGTCGGCGTCGTAGCCGTCACCACCGGGTTTGCCGTCCCGACCGTAAGACGTAATGTCATAATCCCGGCCGTCCGTGCCGGGACTCGCGTAAAGATAGGGGTTGCCCCAGGGATCCTTGGGCAGCGTGCCGAGGTAGCCGCCGGCGCGGTAATTGGTGATGGTCGGATCGACCGGTTGCTTGACCAGCGCCTGCAGGCCCTGTTCGGTGGTCGGATACTTGAAATTGTCCAAACGATAGAGGTCCAGCGCAGTTTCAATCGCCCGAATGTCGCTCGCCGCGCGCGTGACGCGGGCCTTGTCGACATTCTCGAGAATCCTCGGCACGACCAAGGCGCCCAAGACGGCGAGAATGACCACCACGACCATAATCTCGATAAGAGTGAACCCACGGGATCGAATACGCATAAAGTAACCTCGGAATCTTCATCCAATGATAGCAAAAAGGGGGCCACCCATGCCCGGTGGCGAAGCGGGCCGTGCGGCACAACTCGGCGCGGCCCTACAATGGGATCGCGGCCGATGGATTTGGTTGCTCTTGATCCTGTTATTTCTGCATTTCTTGTTGGGACTTGGCGACAGCGTCACATTGGCGTTGCGCTACGATCGAGCCGGACTCGCGGCGGGCGGCTGGTGGCGCTTGCTGACCGCCCATGTCGTGCACCTGGATCTGCATCATTTGGTCTTGAATGAGCTCGGCCTCGTGCTGATGTGGGCGTTGTTTGCGGGCGACTATGATCCGGTCGACTGGCTGATCATCGTACTCAGCGGGGCGCTCGCGATCGGCGCCGGCCTTTGGTGGTTGAGTCCCGGTGTCAGCTGGTATGTGGGCGCTTCCGGGGTGCTGCATACCGTGATGGCCGCTGGTACCGCGCAACACATCGCCGCGCGGACTTGGGACCGTTGGCTGCTGCTCGTCTGTCTTTGCGTCAAACTCGCGATGGAACAATATGCCGCGTTCACGGGCCACACTGCGCCCATGATCGTGGTCGATGCGCATCTGTATGGCGCGCTCGCCGGATTTGCGGTCGGGGCTGCACTCTGTTGGCGGATGGCTATAATCCGCCACCGGATCAGTGCCTAGAGGCCATTTGTATGTCAGTTGCATTCGTTTTTCCCGGTCAGGGTTCGCAGGCGGTCGGCATGCTCGCGGCTTTGGCACAAGAATTCAGCGTCGTCCGGCAGACTTTCGCCGAGGCCTCTGAGGTTCTGGGCTACGACTTGTGGAAGCTCTGCGCGGAAGGGCCCGCGGAGTCGCTGAACGCCACCGAGCGCACTCAGCCCGCCATGTTGGCTGCGGGCGTTGCGACCTATCGGGTCTGGCGTGCGAGTGGCGGTGCTGTGCCGAAATTCATGGCCGGACACAGTCTCGGCGAGTTCTCGGCGCTGGTCGCCGCGGGGAGCTTGGATTTTGCGGCGGCGGTTGCGCTCGTGCGCTTTCGCGCCGAGGCGATGCAAAACGCCGTGCCGCAAGGTCAGGGAGCCATGGCCGCAATTCTTGGGCTCGATGATGAGGCCGTGATTGCCGCTTGCGCGACCGCGGCCATGGGTCAGGTCGTCGAAGCGGTCAATTTCAACTCCCCGGGCCAGGTCGTGATCGCGGGCGATGCGGCCGCGGTTGCGCGCGCCGTGGAGGCGGCAAGTGCGAGCGGCGCGAAGCGCGCGGTGCTCTTGCCGATCAGCGTGCCCGCGCATAGTTCGCTGATGCACGCGGCGGCACTGCAACTGCGAGAGCGACTGGACGGCGTCACCGTCGCGCCGATCACGGCGACGCATTTTTACGGGGTCGACACACAGCTCTTGGCGCAGCCTGCGCAGATTCGCGACGGACTCGTCAAGCAATTGCATACGCCCGTGTATTGGGCGGCGACCGTGCGTGCGCTGATCGCCGCGGGCGCGACCCGAATCATCGAATGCGGGCCGGGCAAGGTGTTGACGAGCCTGAATCGGCGCATCGACAAGAACAAGGATTTGAAAATGCTGGCGCTGGAGGACCCTGCGTCGGTCACCGAGGCGCTCGCGAGGAGTCAGGAAACATGTTGAATGGAGCAGTGGCCTTGGTGACTGGCGCATCGCGCGGAATTGGCGCGGCGATTGCCGAGCGTTTGGCGCGCGATGGTGCACGCGTCATCGGTACGGCAACCACGCCCGAAGGCGCCGAAAAAATCAGCGCCACGCTCGGCGCACACGGGGGACGTGGCGCCGTGCTCGACGTGGCGAGTCAGGAATCCATCGACACGCTGATCGAGGCCATCGAAGCGCGGGAGGGTGCCGTCGCCATCCTCTGCAACAACGCGGGGATCACGCGCGACACGCTGTTGCTACGTATGAAGAACGAGGATTGGGAAGCCGTGATGCAGACGAACCTCGCCTCCGTGTTTCGACTCTCGAAGGCCGTATTGCGCGGCATGATGAAAGCCCGCAAGGGGCGCATCATCAGCATCGCGTCCGTGGTGGGCGCGACCGGCAACGCGGGGCAGGCCAACTATGCGGCGGCCAAGGCCGGCATCATCGGGTTCACGAAATCGCTAGCGCGCGAGGTGGGTTCCCGCGGCATCACGGCCAATGTCGTTGCGCCGGGCTTCATCGACACGGATATGACCCGGGCGCTTGCCGAGGCGCAGCGCGAAGCATTGACCACGCAGATTCCCTTGGGGCGCTTAGGCCAGGCGGGCGACATCGCCGCCGCGGTCGCGTTTCTGGCCTCGGACGATGCCGCCTACATGACCGGCGAGACGCTGCATGTGAATGGCGGCATGTACATGTCCTGAAGTAAGCGCTGCCGTATGCCCAAATCGCCCCAATTTAGGGTGTTTTGTCAAGCAAAGTTTGCAGGGCCCGCAGTCAAATGCTCGTTGCTGGTAGCCGTCCGGTTCGCGTTCACATAAAATACGCGCCCTGCCGGTAGCCGAGACTGGCCCGAGAGGCCGCCTCAAAACGGCTTATACAGTGAATTTCCGAGAGGACACCATAACGATGAGTACTGTCGAGCAGCAAGTTAAGAAGATCGTCGCAGAGCAATTGGGCGTGAAAGAAGAAGAAGTGACCAATGACGCTTCGTTCGTCGATGATCTCGGGGCCGACTCGCTGGACACCGTCGAGCTGGTCATGGCGCTCGAGGAAGAATTCGAGACCGAAATTCCCGATGAAGATGCCGAGAAGATCACCACCGTGCAACAGGCGATCGACTATATCAATACGCACAAGAGCAAGGCCTAATTGAGCAAAAGACGGGTAGTCGTCACCGGCTTAGGGGTAGTCTCTCCGGTCGGTAATGATGTCGCGGGCGCCTGGGAAACGATTTTGGCCGGGCGCAGCGGCATCGCCGCGGTTACGCGCTTCGACACCAGCACCTTCCCGGTTCATTTCGGCGGAGAAGTCCGCAATCTCGATCTGGAACCCTATATAACCCCGAAGGAAGCACGGCGCATGGATGCCTTCATGCAGTACGGCGTCGTTGCCGGCATGCAGGCCATGCGCGATTCCGGCCTCGTGGTCACCGAGAGCAATGCGGACCGCATTGGCGTGCTCATGGGCTCGGGGATGGGCGGCCTCGAATCCATCGAAGAGACCTACGATCGGTACAAGGAGACCAATTCGCCGAAGAAGGTGTCTCCGTTTTTCATTCCGGGCAGCATCATCAATCTGGTCAGCGGACACTTGTCCATGGCGTTCAACGTCACGGGACCCAACCTCGCGGTCGCGACTGCCTGCACGACCTCGACCCACTCGCTCGGGCTGGCGATGCGCCTGATCCAATATGGCGATGCCGATGCGATGCTCGCCGGCGGATCGGAGATGGCGACCTGTGTCACCGGCATGAGCGGATTCGCCCAGGCCAAGGCCTTATCGCACCGCAACGAGGATCCCGCAGCGGCCAGCCGGCCCTGGGACAAGGATCGCGATGGCTTCGTCATGGGTGACGGTGCCGGCGCGATGATGCTCGAGGAGTACGAGCAGGCCAAGGCGCGCGGCGCCAAAATCTACGCCGAACTCGTCGGGTTCGGCATGAGCGGCGACGCCTATCACGTGACCTCGCCACCCGAGAACGGCGAGGGGGCCCGCAAGGCGATGGCGAAGGCGCTCATCGATGCCCAGCTGAATCCCGATCAAGTTCAATACGTCAACGCCCACGCGACCTCGACCGAGCTCGGGGATCGCGCCGAGACGACCGCGATTCGCCGCGCCTTCGGTGCCGCGGCCGATCGACTTGCGGTCAGTTCGACGAAATCGATGACGGGCCACTTACTCGGTGCGGCCGGCGCGGTGGAAGCGATTTTTGCGGTGCTTGCGCTGCGTGACCAGGTGGCGCCGCCGACCATCAATTTGGAGCAGCCGGGCGAGGGCTGCGATCTCGACTACGTGCCTAAAGTGGCGCGTGCGATGCGACTCGAACACACCCTATCGAATTCGTTCGGCTTCGGTGGCACCAACGGCTCGCTCATATTCCGTCGCGTTTGATCCTCTCGGTTTAGTCGCCCGCTTTCCAGGCCGCTATCCGGGATTGCTGGAGAGCGGCACCTCCTCGGCGACCCAGATCGACGGTGCGCGCTACGACATCCTTCCCGTCTGCTCCGGCGAGGTGTTGCGCTTGCGTGCCGACGGCAGCGTCTGCGGACCCCATGCGCAAAGCGGCGGTGGCTTTCTCGATGCGCTGGATCGCTGGTGGCGCGCCTTGCAGCTGGAGGCGTCGGCCGTTGCGCTGCCGTTCAGCGGTGGCTGGCTCGTCTATCTTGGCTATGAGTTGGCCGGTGAGATCGAATCGACGCTGCGCCAGCCGCAAGCCGTCGATCCCGCAATCGCGTTCGCGCTGCGTACGCCGGCGGCCTGGATACGCGAGCGCAGTTCGGGTCGTGCCTGGCTGGTCGCGGAACACGGTGCGGAAGCCTGGTTCGATCGCTTTGCGGCGGATGTCGCGGCGCTGCCTGCGACACGACGGCGGCCGCCGCCGGACATAGCGATCCATGAGGAGGAGCCGCAGAAATTTCTGCGTGGCGTCGGCCGTGCGCTCGACTACATCGCCGCAGGCGATGTTTATCAGGTCAATTTGTCGCGCGAGTGGTATGGGCAATCCCGAGACCCCGTCGATCCGACCGGCTTGTATGCGCGCTTGCGCACGACCAATCCGAGCCCGTTCGCGGCGCTCTTGCGCGACGGCGACTTCGCGGTGATCAGTTCCTCGCCGGAGCGTTTGCTCAGCATCCGTGATCGGGTGGTTGCGACGCGGCCGATCGCCGGAACCCGGCCACGCGGTCGCTCGCTCGAGGAGGATCTGGCCTTGATTCGCGCGTTGTCAGCCAGCGAAAAAGAGCGCGCCGAGCACACGATGCTGATCGACCTGGAGCGCAACGATCTCGGTCGAGTTTGCAGCGGCGGCAGTGTCCAGGTCGACGAGTTCATGAGTGTCGAGTCCTACGCCCATGTCCACCATATCGTCTCCAACGTCAGCGGCCGCTTGCGCGATGGCCTGTCGCCGGTCGACGCGATTCGCGCGCTGTTTCCCGGCGGTACGATTACCGGCTGCCCTAAGGTGCGCTGCATGCAGATCATCGCCGAACTGGAAGGCGTCCCGCGCGGCGCCTACACGGGTTCCCTGGGCTACATCAATCGTGACGGCAGCTGCGACTTGAACATCTTGATTCGCACGATCACCTCCGATGGGCTCGTGGTCCGTTTTCGGGCCGGGGCTGGCATCGTCGCCGATTCGGACCCGCTCCAGGAATTGGCTGAGACGCAAGCCAAGGCCGAGGGCATGTTGCGCGCCATGATGTTGCGCGCATGACCGTCTGGATCGATGGCAAACGCAATGACCTGATCGACTATCGAGATCGTGGTCTCCAATACGGCGACGGTGTCTTTGAGACCATGCATGTTGGGCGGGGCGCCGTGCGCCTGCTCGACGATCATCTGGCGCGCCTGCTCGCGGGCTGCCATCGACTGCGCATCAAGCCCCCTCCGGTACGGACTCTGCGTGCCGAGGTTGCGCGCGCGGCGGCGCGCGTTGACGGCGGTGTGCTCAAGCTGATCGTGACGCGCGGTGTCGGGACGCGTGGTTACCGGCCGTCGGGACGCGAGCATTGCACCAGGATTCTCGCGCTGACAATGTCTGCCACGCAGGACACGGGCGCGCCAAACCCGGTGCCGGTGCGTGTTCGGATCTGTCGCACGCGGTTGGGGATAAATCCAGTGCTGGCCGGTTTGAAGACCCTGAATCGTCTCGAATCCGTGCTGGCTCGGCTGGAGTGGCGCGATCCGCGGATTTGGGAGGGACTCATGCTGGATGACGATGCGAACCTCGTCTGCGGTACCATGTCGAATCTGTTCCTGCGGCGCGGATCGCTGCTGCAAACGCCGCTGCTCGATCGCTGCGGGGTCGCGGGCGTCATGCGGCGATGGGTTCTGAGGCAAGCGCGGAGGCTGAAGTTGAAGATCCGGGAAGATCGGTTTCAGCTCGACCATTTAGCGGACGCGGACGAAGTGTTCCTGACCAATGCGGTCGTGGGAGTGGTTTCGGTCGCCGATATCCGAATCGCCAACCGCCATCTACGCCCCAGACAATTCGGGGCGGCCGATGAATTGCGCGGGCTACTGGCCGCCTTGTAATGCGTCCGACGCGCGTCATTCTCGTCCTCGGCCTGCTGCTCGTGGGCGTCGCCGGTTTTGTGTTCTGGTCCGGGGTTCGCAGTCTTGATCAGCCGCTGCAGCTCGCAGCGCCGCTGCGCTATAAAGTGCCCGCAGGTGCGAGCTTTGCGCATGTGGCAGCGGATCTCGGCGCACTCGGTGTCGTGCCGCAGCCGCGCGCCTGGATCTTGTTCGCGCGCTGGAAGGGACTCGCTGCGGGAGTAAAGGCGGGTGAATACGAAATTCAGCCTGGCTCGACTCCGCGTGAGCTCCTCGCGAGGATGGTGCGCGGCGACGTGTTGCTGCATTCGTTCACGATTGTCGACGGGTGGCGCGTACAGGACATGCTGGCCGCGCTGCGTCGCAATCCAGACATCGTGCTCACGCTGCCGTCGGCGCCCGTCGATCTGATGGCAAAGTTCGGCGCGCCGGGTACCGATCCGGAAGGGCAATTCCTGCCCGAGACCTACAAGTTCGAGAGCGGTACGACCGATGTCGAATTGCTACAACGAGCGCACGCGGCGCTCAGCCGCGAACTTGCGGCTGCCTGGGACGGCCGCGACACGAGTCAGCCGCTCAAGACCCCGATGGATTTATTGATTCTCGCCTCGATCGTTCAGAAAGAGTCGTCGCTGCCCCAGGAGCTGCCCAAGATTGCCGGACTGTACTTGCACCGCTTGGCAATCGGCATGCGTTTACAAGCGGATCCGACGATCATCTATGGCCTTGGCGAGCGCTATGACGGCAGTATTCATACCGTCGACCTGCGCACCGACGGCCCTTACAATAGCTATACCCGCACGGGCTTGCCGCCGACGCCCATCGCGTTGCCCGGAGCACCCGCCATCCGTGCCAGCGCACGACCCGAGGCGACGGATGCGATTTTTTTCGTCGCCTCCGGCAAGGGCGACGGTAGCCATGTCTTTTCCGCGACGCTCGCCGAACAAAATGCCGCGGTCGCCAAGTATCTTGCCAGTCAACGACACCGGGAAACGGCGGGGTCCAGCCCGTGACGACGAGCGTGGGCCGCTTTCTGACCTTCGAGGGAATCGAGGGGGTCGGCAAGTCGACACAGATCGCGAGGCTCGCAACGGCGCTCGGCGCGCGCGGCATCGATGTACTCGTGACGCGTGAACCTGGCGGTACGCCGCTCGCCGAAAATATTCGGGCTCTGGTGCTTCAGCCGCGGGAGGAGACCCTGCCGCCGCTCGCGGAGCTGCTGCTGATGTTTGCCGCGCGTGCCGTGCATCTGCGCAACGTAATCGAACCACAACTCGCGCAAGGCCGTTGGGTGCTCTGCGATCGATTCACCGATGCGACCTACGCCTATCAGGGCGCGGGTCGCGGCCTGCCGACGCAAGCCATCGCCACGCTGGAAGCCTTGGTGCAAGGCGAGCTTCGACCGGATCTCACGCTGCTCTTGGACGCGCCCGTGGAGCTCGCGAGCGGCCGCGCTCAGGAACGCAATGCCACGGGCGCTCCTGACCGCTTCGAACGCGAGCGCGCCGAATTTTTCGAGCGAGTCCGTCGCGGCTACCTTGCGCGCGCGGCGGCCTACCCTGAGCGGATCGCGATCATCGATGCACGTGCATCGCTCTCCGAGGTGTCCGACGCCATCCTCGCGGCGGTGCTGCGGGGCTCGCCGTGAATCTCGACGCGGCATCGTCGTTGCCGTGGCTGCATCCTGCGCAGCAGCGTCTGCGCGAGGCGACCGAATCGCGGCGTCTACCGCACTCCTTGCTCGTGCAAAGCCCCGCGGGTCTCGGTGCCGACAGCCTCGCCGAGTGGGCCATGGCGTTCGCCCTGTGTGAGTCCGAGGTGCCACGCCCTTGCGGTGCCTGCGCATCCTGTCGGTTGTTGGCGGCCGACACGCATCCCGATGCGCATGTCGTGCGCTTGGAAGAGGACACCCAGCAGATCAAGGTCGACCAGGTGCGCGACCTCATCGACGCTCTGGCGCTCAAGAGCTACCGCGGCGGGTACAAGGCGGGATTGATCCTCGGTGCGGAGGCGCTCAATCTCAACGGCGCGAATGCGTTCCTGAAGACCCTCGAAGAGCCGACGCAAAATACGCTGCTGATCATGACGGTGCGGCCGACGCACCGCCTGCCGGCAACCATCGCGAGTCGTTGCCTGCGGCTCGCGCTGCAACCACCGCCGCGCGACCAGGCGCTCGCTTGGCTGCAGACGCACGCCAAGCCCCAACTGGACTGGGAACCGGCGCTGCGCCTTGCCGGAGGGGCGCCGCTCCTTGCCATGCAGCTCGAGGCCGACGGCCTCGCCGCGCTTGACGCCGATATGCGGGAGACCCTGCGGCAGCTGTCCGCGGGGGCGGTCGACATCAGCTTGGTCGCTGAAAGCTGGGCGAAATCCGACCCCGTGCTGCGTGTTGTCTGGCTTGAGAACTGGATCACAACGCGCATACGGCAGGCCCTTGCGCCCGTGGATTCGAGCCAAAGTGCGGAACCAGTCCGCTTGCCTGCCGCTTTACTTAAGCCCAAGATACGACGCCTATTCGATTTGCTCGATGCGGCAAGGCAGTTCAGGCGCCTGACCGTGACCGGTATGAACCAACAGCTGGCCCTCGAGGCCCTGCTACTCGGTGGAGGGGCCGCTCTGAAGTCATGAGTATTTTCTGAAGGTTCCAGGCATTGCGAAGTCCAAGTAACAAACCGGGTCTGCTGACGCTCACGATCAAGGATAAGAGCGCGCTTTATCTTGCGTATATGCCGTTCGTCAAGAATGGCGGCCTGTTCATACCGACCAATAGCAATTACCGCCTGGGCGACGAAGTCTTCATGCTGCTCAATTTGATGGGCGAAGAGGAGAAACTCCCGGTAGCCGGACGCGTGATCTGGATGACTCCGAAAGGAGCGCAGGGCAAGCGTACCGCGGGCATCGGCGTGCAGTTCAGCGAACAAGATCGCGGTAACACGCAAAAGAAAATCGAGAATTATCTCGCCGGTGCGCTCGGCGGGGACAAGCCCACCCACACGATGTAAGCGCCGGGCTAGCGGCTGCGCGCGCGCGCCGCCTCCGTGCCGGCAAGACCGCCCTTCAGTACATACGCCTCGAAGCCACGCTCGCTCAAGATATAAGCAGCCGCTGAACTTCGTCGGCCGGTATCGCAGCAAACGACGTACTTGGTTTTCTTGTCCAGGGCATTGAGCTTGAGCCGGATGAAGTACAGCGGAATGTTGACCGCGTCATCGATGCGAAAATTCTGGAATTCGCTCGGCAGCCGCACGTCCAGCCACTTGCCGCCGTGCGCGACGATTTCCTTGGCCTTTTCCTGCTCGACCCATTGCAGCAGGGGTTCGTTGAGCAGCGTGTTGAAATCGTGCTTGCCGAGGCGCATCAGAGCGCCGTCGGTGGCCATGGTCACGGTGGCGTTGCGCTTGGCCTCGGCAATCAGTGCCTCTTCGCCGAAGCTGTCGCCCGGACCCAGTTCGGCGAGCTTGATGCCTTCCTTGTTCAATGGCGTTTCGCGAGTTACGACGCATTTTCCGGCAACGACGACGTAGAAATAGTCGCCTTCCGCGCCCTGTTTGATCACGACATCGCGTGCCTGATAGTTGATGCGTTGCATACGCATGAAGATGGCCTGGATGTTGGCGGGTGGAATCCGGTGAAAGGCTTTGGTCTGGAGCAGGGTGGTCATCCAGTCACCGCCCACGCCGAGACCATCGCCATTGAGCTCGGTCACCTCGTACTGGCCGGTTTGGTCCCAGGTCAGCAGCACATCCAGCAGATCGCTGTCGATCATGATGTAGTCGAGATCCGTGGCGGCGCGCGCGGTGAACTTACGCGGCAGCCCCGGCGCGAGTGCCGGCCTTGCTTCCGGAGTGCCGGCGCGGATCACGGCAATCGTGTGATCGTCGGCGCGCAACTCGACGCTGCCGCTGACCAAATAAAAAGTACGCTTGTCGGTATCGCCTTCCTTGAACAGCAGCCGACCGGCTTCCAGCGACTTGATCTGAGTCTTACGCGCAAGCGCGTAGAGGTTTTCCGCCTTCAGTCCGTCGAGGGGTGAAAAACTCTTGAGAACAACGAGATCGAGTGGTCGTTCATCCATAGGTTTTGGCGTCGGAATGCTAACATAATCAGTGATGAGGGCGTGGAATTGGACCCTGTATCGCGGACTAGTTCACATCTCTTTTGGTACCCGGATCAAGCCGCCTGCTGCGCGATCGCTTTGACCGTGAAATCGCAAATCAGGGGAAGATGGTCGGAGAGGCGAATATCGGGGATCTCGAAGCGATCGACCTGAATCTCGGCGCTGCAGAGAATGAAATCCAGTTCCTTGCGCGGGCTGTGGCTGGGGTAGGAAGGCAGGCCTCGGGTATTGGCGCTCGTCAAACCGGCCGCCTGGTTGAACAGGTAGATCTCATGATCTCCCCAGTAGGTGTTGAAGTCCCCGGCCACGATGACCGGCTTACGCGCCTGGCGGACCAAGTCGTAGAGGTAGCGCAGCTGGTATTGTCGGTGCCGGAATTTCAGCGATAAATGCACCAAGAATATCGCCACATCGTCGAGTTCGAGCTCGATGATCAGGCGCTTGATGCCGGTATCGAAGTAGTGGAAGCGTTCGCCGCGAATCCGGGGGGCCGACAAAAATGCATTGCCCTGCTTGCGCACGATCGGTACCAGTTGATTGACCGAAGCGACCCCATACTTGCATTCGTAGGTGGAGTAATGGCCGAGGGAGCGCGCAATAAACTCGGCCTGATTGATCATGCCGGTACGGATTGACCCGGTGTCGACCTCGATGAGCCCGACGACATCGGGGTCCTGCTCCTTGATGAACTCGGTGAGCCGGTCGAGAACGCGCTGACTGGAGCGCAAATATCCCGCCCCGGGTACCGGCAAGTGGAATGCAGGGCCTATACCGGTTGCATAGCGGATATTGTAAATCAGCAAGCGCACTGCCGGCATTGTATCGGCGAGGCAGGTTTTGCGCATGACCATCGACGCGATACACTACGGTGATGTCGTCCGAAAGCAATCCAATTCGGCTATTTGTCACCCATACCTGGGAGGACAACGAAGACTACAACCGCGTATTCGAGTATCTCGAGTCCTCGGGCAAGTTCTATTACAAGAATACAGGCCTCCCGCACAGCAAACGCCCGGTAGACCCGGAGTCACAGCGCGAGGATTTGCGGCGTCAAATCGCGCCCTGCGAAGCCGTGATCGTCGTGCCGGGGGCCTATCGCCGCGAACCGGATTTGGTCTTGTTTCAGATGACGTTTGCGAAGGCGGCCGATCGTCCGATCGTCGCCATGGAGAATTTTGGCTCTACGGCCCCGTTACCAAAAGCGATCAAGGACCTGGCTGATGAGGTCAGTGCGTGGAACGAACGCAGCTTGATCGATGCGCTGCGACGCCAGGCGCGGCATCAAGAAACGACGCGCTGGGATACGATCGAATTCAAGCTCGATTAGCCGTCAATGGCTATGGCTGCCGATCATGGCAGATACCGCGAATTCCTCGGCTGAGTCGGTCTCGGGATCGGTCTCGACGCTATGCAGTTTGACCAGTGTATTCGCGCCGCGACCGTTGCTTGCTTGGGCTCGGCTCATGCGGCCAAACATCTCGACGATCAGCGCGGCGCAGTCATCCGCCTCTTGATTCGACATCTTACGCACCGAGGCTGCCACGGCATCCTCACCGCGCAGGGGCTGAACCCCACAGAGGCTGCGCACCATTTGACAGTAGGATTCACGTAGATCACCAGGGATGAGCTCTTCCGGGATGGCCGCCAAGTGTCGCCGGTAGGCAGATACCAAGCGTTGCTTGATGGGGGTCGAGCGCACGAGCTCAAGCGTCGCGCAGCGGAAGGATTCCCACGGGGTCGTCATGAATGCCTCAGGTGTGAGCAACAATGCAACCTTAAAGTAGTTTCGAGGCTAGGGTCCGTCGCAAGAGCCTTGGTAAATCAAGACTCTGCAATCGGAATATACAAGACACTCGACAAAACGCAACGCTCATTTTTCAGCCGTTTCGAGTGCCGTGAAGGGCGGCTGGATCGCAGCTGCGGGTGCTACCGCGCAAGTTCAAATTTGCAGTAATTACATTTATTAAGTCACGTAAGACTATGTAAATACGACAAAGAATCGCCGGATCGACGCAGCGATTTTTAGTGTGCGCCGGCGGCGCTGTCGGCGGCGACGGCTGCTTTGGGTCGCTTGGCGAGCCAGATAACGCCAATCAGCGCGACAAATAAAATTCCAGAAATGAGAAATAGATCATTGGCCGCGAGCAGATGGGCCTGCACGTCGATGCTGCGATTGATGGCCGCCGCGGCCTGGGGGTAGGACAGACCACCCTGTTGCAGAGTCTGCATGTATTGCTGCGTCGGACCGCTGCTCGCCGCGATGGACTCGGTCAGTTGCGCGTGGTGCAGGATCGCCCGGTTGTCCCATAGGGTCGTCGCGATCGAGGTGCCGAAACTGCCCGCCGTGATGCGCGCGAAATTCGACAAGCCGGACGCGGCCGGTATCTTCTCCGGCGGCAGCCCCGAAAGGACCAGGCTCACCAGGGGCACGAAAAAGAAAGCCATGGCGGCGCCCTGGATAATGATGGGTACGACCAAGAATCCAAAGTTCGCCTGGGTGTTGTAGCGAGTCCGCATGAACAGAGAAATCGCGAAGATCACGAACGCGATCGTCGCCAGAATGCGCGGATCGGTCTTGCCGACGCGCTTGCCGACAAACGGCGAGAGCAGCAAGGCCAGAATGCCCACGGGTGCCGTCAGCAGACCGGCATCGGTCGCCTTGTAGTCCATGAACTGAATGAGCCACAGGGGTAGCACGACGACATTGCCGAAGAAAACGCCATACCCCAAGGACAGGGCGAGCGTACCGGTCCAAAAATTGCGCCCCTTGAACAGGCGCAAATCGACGACCGGATGGCGATTATCGACCAATTCCCAGACCAGAAACACGCAGAAGGCGACGACCGAAACCACGGCGAGGGCGGTGATGGTACTGGAATTGAACCAGTCGAGTTCCTCGCCCTTATCGAGCATGATCTGCAGCGAGCCGACCCAGACGATCAGCAGGCCGAGTCCGATCGTATCGATGGGCAGCTTCATGCGCGGCGTCTCCCGTGTCCTGTAAATGGCCCAGGTAATCGCCGCTGCAAACGCACCGACCGGAATATTGATGTAGAAGATCCACGGCCAGGAGATGTTGTCCGTGATCCAGCCGCCGAGCAGGGGACCCATGACCGGCGCCACCAGCGTCGTCATCGCCCAAATTGCCAAGGCAGTCCCCGCTTTGGACTTCTCGAAACTCGAGAGCAGCAGGGCTTGGGATAACGGAATCATGGGCCCTGCGACCGCGCCCTGAAGCACGCGAAACACGATCAGCATTTGCAGGGAGGTCGCGAGCCCGCATAACAAGGAGGCAATCGTGAACAGGACGATCGAGGTCACGAACAAGCGGACCGCGCCGAAGCGCTGGGTCAACCAACCCGTCAATGGCACGGCGATCGCGTTGGCGACCGCAAACGAGGTGATGACCCAGGTGACCTGGGTGCTTGCGGCACCGAGGTCACCACCGATCGAGGACAGGGAAACGTTCGCGATCGACGTATCCAGGACGTTCATGAAGGTCGCGAGCGCCAGGGCAAAGGTGCCGAGAATCTTCGCGGCACCTTGCAGTGGCTGGAGTTGTTGGGCGGGGGTCGCCATCGCGCGCTAGCTCCCTCTGCTGCTCAGATCCCCTGGGCTTGCGTCGCGCCGTCGAGCGACTCCTTGTTGCGTAGCGAATGGTCGGCACCGACCAGCATGTACACCCCCGGCACGACGAACAGCGTGAACATCGTCCCGATCGCCAGGCCCGTCGAAATGGTCAGACCGATCGCGAACCGCGATGCGGCACCGGCGCCGCTTGCGAACACGAGCGGTATCACGCCGAGCACCATGGCTGCCGTCGTCATCAGAATCGGCCGCAACCGCTCGCCGGCGGCCTCGACGATCGCTTCGTACTTGGACTTGCCGAGTTCCTGCTGGGCGTTCGCGACCTCGACGATCAAGATCCCGTGCTTGCTGATCAGGCCCATCAGGGTCACCAGGCCGACCTCGGTGTAGATGTTGATCGTCACGCCATTGACGCCGAGCGCGATGAAAATGAGTGCACCCGCGATCGACATGGGCACGGAGATCAAGATCACGAACGGATCGCGGAAACTCTCGAACAGCGCCGCGAGCGACAGAAACACGATGATGATCGCGAGTGCGAAGGTCACCATGATGCCGCCGGACTCTTGCACGTATTGGCGCGCCTGGCCGCCGTAATCGATCGTGTAGTTCGACGGCAGCGTCTGCTTCGCGATCTCCTGCAGTTTCTTGATGCCGTCATCGAGGGACACGAACGGCAGCGTGACGCCTGACATCGTCGCGGCCGTGACCTGCTGAAAGTGGTTCAGGGACTCAGGTACCGTTTCCGATGTCACCGTCGCGATCGTCGAAAGCGGGATCGAGACGCCGCCGATCGTGGCGATCGGGTATTTCAAGATGTCGTCGACATTCAAGCGCGAGACGCGATTGACCTGGGGAATTACCTTGTAGGAACGCGTGTCCATGCTGAAGTAATTCACGTAGCCGCCGCCGAGCAGACTGCCGAGCGCGGAGCCTACCTGGTTCATCGTGAGACCGAGCTGGGCAGCCTTCTCGCGGTCGATGTTGATGACCGATTGCGGCTGATCGATTTTCAGGTCCGAGTCGATGAATGCGAACATGCCGGACTTACGCGCTGCGTCGAGAAACGCGCTCGAGACCTCGAATAATCGCGCCGGCGGATCCGTGGTCTGGATCGCGAACTGGATCGGCAAACCGATGGCACCGCCCGGCAACGAGGGCGGCTGAAATACCGCGATCCGCGCGCCGGCGAGGCTGCCGGTTTTTTGCTGCAGCAGCTGTTGGATCTGGTTCGAACTCATCGTTCGGGGTCCAAGCGGTTGCAAGGCCATGCCCGTGATCGACTGCGCGGGCGAATCGATTTGGAAGACGTGATCGGGATGGATGGTCGAGGTCACGAGATCGAACACCGCCTTGTCGTTCAGGATCTTTTGCTGCAGCGATGCGTTCGGCGCAAACGTCGGCTGCATGAGCACGAAGCCTTGGTCCTCCTGGGGCGCGAGCTCGCTGTGCGCGCCGCGGTACAGATAAACGATGCTGAACAGGATCAAGACCACGAACACGGCGATGACCGGCGTGTAGCGCAGAGTGGCCTCAAGGCGCCGCTGATACCAATTGCGCACGCGGCCGAAGCGCGTGTCGATCGAGCGCACGAGGCGCGATTCCCAATCCTGCGCGTCGGCCTGATGAGGTTTGAGCAGCTTGGAGCACATCATCGGCGACAGAGTCAGCGCGATGATCGCGGAGACCGTGACCGCACCCGCGAGCGTGAACGCGAATTCGACAAACAGGGCTCCCGTGAGGCCACCTTGGAAGCCGATCGGCAGGAAGACTGCCAGCAGCACGACGGTCATCGCGACGATGGGTCCCGCGAGCTCGCGCGCTGCTTGGGCCGCCGCAGGGATCGGCGCCATGCCCTGTTCCAAATGGCGGTTGACGTTCTCGACGACGATGATCGCATCGTCGACGACGAGTCCGATCGCGAGCACGAGTGCGAGCAGCGTCAGCAGATTGATCGAGAAGCCGAGCGCGAGCATGATCGCGAACGTGCCGACCAGTGAGAGCGGTATCGCAACGACCGGAATCAGCACGGAGCGGGGCGAGCCCAGGAACGCGAAAATCACGAGCATGACGATCACGAGCGCTTCGATGAGCGTCGTCGCGACCTCGTGGATGGAGCTGTTCACGTAGTCCGTGCTGTCATAGACGATGATGCCGTTGAGCTCGTGCGGGAGCTGCGACTTGATATCGGGAAAAACCGCTTTGATGCCGTTCGCGACGGTCAGCAGATTCGCGCTGGGCGCGACCTGGATGCCGACGAACACGCCCTGGCGCCCGTCGAACGCGACGTTGGCCTCGTAGCTGTCCGAGCCCAACTCAACGGTCGCGACGTCGCTCAAGCGGATGTTCGTGCCGTTGACCTGCTTGATGACGAGATTCTTGAATTCCTCGAGCGTGTGCAGGTTCGTGGTCGAGACCAGCGTGACCTGCACCATCTGCCCCTTGGTGTTGCCGATGGCCGAGACGTAGTCGTTCGCCGAGAGCGCGGTCGCGACGTCGGAGGCTGAAAGACCATAGCCGGCGAGCTTTTTCGGATCGAGCCAGGCGCGCAGCGCGAAATATTCGGCGCCGAGCAGTTCGGCCGTCTGCACGCCCGGCACGGCCTGCAGTCGCGGCTGCACGACGCGCTGCAAGTAGTCGGTGATCTGATTCGTGCCAAGCGTGGCGCTCGAGAAGCCGAGATACATCGCGTCGGTGGTTTGGCCGACCTTGACGGTGATCGTCGGTTGCAGCGCCCCGGCGGGCAGCTGATTGAGCACCGAATTGACCTTGATATTGATCTCGGCCGCGGCTTTCGATGTGTCGTAATTTTGGCGCAGGTTGACGGTGATCGTGCTCGTGTTGTTCGCGCTCGTCGAGGTCATGTAGTCGATGCCGTTGGCCTGCGCGACAGCCTGTTCGATCGGCGTCGTGATGAAACCCGCGAGCGCATCCGGATCCGCACCCGGGAACGAGGTCGTGACCGTGACGATGCCGTTTTCGGTCTTGGGGTACGCGAGCACCTGCAGCGAGCTGAACGAGCGGATCCCGATCACGAGAATCAGCAGGCTCACGACGCTCGCGAGCACGGGTCGGCGAATGAAAATATCGGTGAAGTTCACGACGGTTCCTTCCGGTTCATTCGTTCGGTGGCGTCGGCGCCGGATCGTTGCTCGGCGTCGTACTGTTGTTGATGGCGACGGGCGCGCCATTGCGCAGCTTCATCTGTCCCTGCGTGACGACGACGTCACCGGCAGAGACGCCGGATTCGATCGCAACCTGATCGCCGCGCGTCGGTCCGAGCTTGACGAAATGCTGTTGCACCGTGAGTTTCGGGTGGCCTTGATCGTCGTTGCCGCCCTTCTCGACGACGTAAACGACGTCGCCGTACGGGTTATAGGAGATCGCGGTCTGGGGTACGGTGACCAGGTTGCGCACCGGGCCGTTGTTGATCGCGACCGTGGCGTACATGCCGGGGACGAGCCGTCGGTCGGCATTCGGCAACGAGGCACGCACCTGCACGTTGCGGCTTGCCGAATCGACCTTGGAGTTGATCGCGGAGATCGTGCCGGTGAACGTGGCGCCCGGATAGGCGTCGACACTGGCCGTCACGGTGTCGCCTTTCTTGAGGGCCGCGAGCATTTGCTGCGGCACATAGAAATCGACGTAGATCGGATCGAGTGCCTGCAGCGTGACGACGGTCGTGCCCGCGGTCAGGTACTGGCCTTCGTCGATCTGCCGAATGCCGAGCCGGCCTGCGAACGGCGCGCGCACGATTTTTTCTTCCATCAAGGCTTGCTGGGCGGCGACCTGGGCGTTCGCGGACTTGAGATTCGAGACATCGGTGTCCACGGTGGCCTGACTGATGGCCTGCGCGGCGAGTTGTTCCCGGTCGCGTTTCAAGGTCAGGTCGGCAAGCACTGCCGCGGCCTGAAGCTGCGCGAGCTTGGCGGGGTCGTCATTCGGCCGCAGCCGCAGCAGCACATCGCCCTTTTTGACGTCGTTGCCGGATTCGAACGAAATCCGGTCGACGACACCGGACGCCTGGGGGGCCAGGTCCGCGCCCTTTGCGGCGCGCAGGCTGCCCACCGCTTGCGACTGCGCCTGCCATTCGGTGTTCGTTGCGGTCGCGGTCGCAACCGTCGCCGGCGCTGAAAAGGCGAGCTTCATTTGTTCGCCCTTCTTCTTGCCGAAGTAGATATTTGATCCCGTGATGCCCGCGAGCAGCAGCACGACGAGTACGACCACGATGATCATCGGCTTGATCATCGCGGAGCGCTTGAGCGGTTCGGGGGCTCGGCTCGAGGCGGCGCCGCCGGGCGCGGCAGGTGCGGATTCAATAGTGCTCACTTAGGACCCCTTGCAGCAATCGGAAGAATGAGAATTCGCGTTGACATCGGTGCGGTTCCACCAGCCACCGCCCAGCGCTTGGAACAGCGCGGCCGTATCCGCGTAACGCTGCGCTCGTGCCTTCACGAGCGTGATCGCGGCGCTCTGGTAGGTTTGTTCCGCGGTCAGCACTTGCGTGTAGCTCGCACCGCCGCTCTTGTATTGCGCCTTGACCAGGTTGAGGCTCTCCTCGGCCGCATGTGCCGCGGCGCCGCTCGCCGCGAGCGCATCGGCGTCCGCTTGCAAGGCAGCAAGCGTGTCGGCCACGTTTTGGAAGGCGTTCAGCACTGTTACCTTGTAATTGGCCGCGGCTTCCTGGGCGGCGGCAATGGCGGCACGGCGTTGATGCAGCAACTTGCCGCCCTCGAAAATCGGCTGCGTCAGCGAGGCGGCTGCGCTCCAGACAACAGCGGCCGGGTTGAACAAATCCGAGAACCGGGTGGCCTGGCCGCCATAACTGCCGGATAGCGTGATCTCAGGCAGCATATCGGCGGTGGCGACGCCGACCTGCGCCGTTGCCTGGTGCAGTTGCGCTGAATATTGCTGCACGTCGGGCCGTTGCTCGACCAATTTCGACGGGACACTCACCGGCAATTCCGACGGCAAGGTCAAGGAGTCGAGCGTAATGGCGCCGCCCTGGTACTCGGAAGGCAATTCACCCGTGTAATTGGCGAGCGTGTTGCGCAGTTGCGCGAGCTGACTGCGCAAGGGCGGCAGCGTTGCCAGCGTGGCGGACAGCGTCGCCTGCTGTTGCGCGAGATCGGTACGCGAGGCGGCGCCTGCCGTGATGCGGCGCTTGATGATGTCGAGTTGCGTCTGTTGCGCCTGCGCGATTTCTTCGGTCGCCGCGATCTGCGCGCGCACCGAGGCCTCGTTGATCGCAGTCGTCACGATGTTCGCAGTCAGTGTCAGGTAGCTCGCTTCGAGCGCATAGCGCTGGTAGTCCGATTGCGCCTGCAAGGCCTCGACCGCGCGCCGTTCGCCACCGAATACGTCGAGGCCATAGGACACGCTCACGTTCGCGGTGTTGAGCGTGTAGTAAAATGATCCCAGCTGCGGTTGGCCGATCGCCGCACCCGTGGATTTACTCCTCTGTACGCCGAGGTTTCCGGAAATGCTCGGATAATATTCGCCGCGTTCGGCCGCCACGTTTTCATTGGCCTCGCGCAGTGCAGCTTGTGCTGCGTCCAAGGTCGGGCTGTGCGCGAGCGCATGTTCGATCAGCGCGTTCAGTTCCGGCGATTGATAGAGCGTCCACCATTGGCCCGGAATATCGAGTCCGGACACGAATCGCTGCGCCTCGCCGCCCTTGCGCACGGCGCCAGGGGCATCGCCCGACGCGGTCGCCTCGGGCAGCTGACCGGGCACGTAGCTTTTCGTATCGGGGGCGGCCGGTGCTTTGAAATTCGGGCCGACCGCACAGGCGGCCAGCAGCGCACCTGTAAGACTGGCCAGGAGCAGGTTCGGTGCAAAGCGTCGCGCCGGCGCGGTGCTGGATGAGTGTTTCATGATTGCCTGGGTGCTGTGGTCGCGGGCTGCGAACGGCGCATTGCGCCGAATAAGAACAATTGCACGACGCTCGCGACATGGCCGTGCATATCGGGCTTTCTCAGGGAATTCTTGGGTTCGAACAACACGCTTTCCTTCATTTCGCCGAGAATCATCTGCATAAAAACGGCCGCGGCGCGCTCCGGATCGTCGAGCGCAAACACGCCGCGTTCCACCTGGCGCCGCAAATAAGCGGTGAGGGCGGCATCGAAGCGTTCCTTATGATTGCAGCGCACCTTGGTCGCAAGCTCGGGAAAGCGTTGCGCTTCGGTCGCCACGATACGAAACAAGGCAGCAAAATCGGAGTCTTGGAAGCGGCTTACGACCGTATCGCCGATCAAGGTCAAAGCCGCGGTGGGTTCGAGGACGTCGAGATCGGGGTGGTCGAACATGGCCGTCATGTCGCGCTCGCAGAGCCGATTGATGACTGCGGCCATGAGGTCGCCCTTGTTCTTGAAGCGCTCATAAATCGTGCGCGTCGAGATACCGGCCTCATTCGCAATCTTGTCGATGCTGGCGAGCCCGTAGCCTTCCTGTAGGAATACGCGCGTCGCAGCATGAATTAAGGCGTCCAGACGCTCGGGCTCCGTGCCGCGACGCGGTCGACCAGGCTTCGGCGTGTTGTTTATTGTCAAGTCCAGGGCGTTATCCATGCGCAAAAAATGACAGGTGTCGTTTTCAAAATCAAGAACTATTTGCAGCGTTAATATTCGCCGCATAGAATATACATCACTGAATAGTTAGCTTGCATATATTTATGGTCCATCCGCAAATCGAACTCGTCGAGGCCAGCCTAGGCCGCCTCAGCAACCGAATGCCGGATGCGCCGGTGACCGAGATCCTCTTGACGCGTCTGCTGGTGCTGTTGGGCACCGACCTCACGGCGATGCTCGAACAGCACGTGCGGCCTTTCGGGCTCGGCGAGGGCGAGTTCCGCGTGCTGGCGACGCTGTTTTCGCAACCCAATGGCATTGCGAATCCAAGCGAGCTGTGCGCGCGGGCGAGCAAGACGCCGGCAAACATGTCGCGCATCTGCGATGCACTCGTGAGCCGAGATCTGATCACGCGCGGCCCAAGCCATGAGGACCGTCGCAAAATGGTGTTACGGATCAGTGCCAAGGGTGAGGATCTCGTGCGGTCCTTGATGCCAACCGTGTTTGGCTGCCTGCGGCGTTTGTTCGAGGAATTCTCCGCGACCGAGCAAGCGGCCCTGGCCGATCAGATCAAGCGACTGGTGCAGCGCGTCGACGTGCAGCGTCTCGAGGAGAACGCGGAGTCCACCTCCACGGAGGGCGCGACATGAGCGACGGTCCCCGGATACCCGCCCAGCGGGTTGGTGTAGTCGGTTTCCTGTGCGCGGCATTCCTGGCGGGCTGTGCGGGTTTCCCCAGTAAACAAAAGCCCGTCGCGCTGCCTGCCGCGGCGCCGATCAGCGGTCTTGATCAGACGGGCGGCGGCGCATGGCCGGAGCGCGAATGGTGGCATCGCTACGCAGATCCCACTTTGAATACGCTGATCGATCAGGCCTTGGCATCCGCGCCGACGCTCGCAACCGCGCATGCGCGCTTCGATTCGGCGCGTGAGACCGTGCGCGAGGCGGGGGCGGCGAGCGGTGCGCGAGTCGACTTCGTCGGCGATGCCGAGCGGCAAAGACTCAGCGACAACGGCATCATCAGTTTCTTCCCGGCCAGTCTTTCGCCGGGGTTCAATTGGTACAACCAGTTCGACCTTGGGCTGAGGGCAAGTTACACGTTCGATTGGTGGGGCAAGCAGCGCGCGTTGGTTGAGGCCGCCGTCGACCAGGCACATGCGGCGCAGGCCGAACGCAGTGCGGCTGCCCTGAGCTTGGAAAGCGCGATTGCCGAAACCTATTTCGGTTGGCAGGCGGACCAGGCGCGTTTGGCGCTGGCCCGTGAACGCCTTGCCGTCGTTCAGCGCGAAGGGCTGATCGCGGCCCAGCGTGTCCGGGCGGAACTCGATTCCGCCGAGAACTTACACAGGGCCGAGAGCGCGACCGCACTGGTCCAGGAACAGATCGCGGGACTCGAGGGTTCGGCCCAATTGCGCATCGTCGCGCTCGCCGCGCTCGTCGGCCGGCCCGCCGCGGAATTGCCGCCGCTGGTCGCTCGGCCGCTGCCGACGTTTCCGGCCGATCTGCCCGACAATGTCCGCTTGGATTTGATTTCCCGTCGCGCCGACATCACGGCGAGCCGCTGGCGCGTCGAGGCAGCGGAGCGGCGCCTGGACTCTGCGCGCGCCGAGTTCTATCCGGACCTCAGCATCAACGCGCTGGCCGGCCTAAACAGTTTGACGAGCAGCAAATTGCTCGAATACGGCAGCCGGGCTCCATCCGCGGGCATCGCGCTTCACCTGCCGATCTTCGACGCCGGTCGACTCAAGGCCCAGTATCGCGGCGCCGAGTTTCTGATCGATGCGGCGGTATCGACCTACGATCAGGCGATCGTCGACGCGGCTCGCGACGTCGCGACGCAAGTGGCGACGCGCTCGCAGATTGCGGCCGAGCGCAGCCAGCGCCTCATTCAACTCAGTGCGGCTGAGCAGCTGCAGAGGAGCGAGGCGGCGCGCGTGCGGCAACGCGTCGCAGACTTGCGCGCCGAACTCATCGCCACCGAGATGACCATGCAGCAGCGCGACGCGCTACTGCAACTCGATGCCGCTGCGCTCGCCAACGACATCAGTCTGCAGCGCGCCCTGGGCGGCGGTTACGAGAGGCCCGCGGCGCTCGCTGACTCAAACCCGGTCAATGCCCATTCGCTCAACTCACGAAGCACGCCATGAACGCAACCACTGAATCGATTACGACCCCGCCGAACCGTAAACGGCGCCGAATTTTGGTCCTCATTGCCATCGCTTTCATCGTAGTGGGATTGCTTTGGGGTCTGTACTGGGTGCTCGTCCTGTCGAAGCGTGAAGACACGGACGACGCCTACGTGAACGGCAACAAGGTGGTGATTTCCGCGCGCCTTCAGGGCACCGTCATCGCAGTGCTCGCCGACGATACGCAATTGGTCAAGGCGGGGCAGGTGCTCGTCAAGCTCGATCCGATCGATGCCGAGATCGCGCTCAGTCGCGCCGCGAGCACGCTCGCGCAAACGGTGCGGCAAGTCCGCCAGCAGCGCTCCACGGCCGACCAATACGATGCGCTGATCGTAAGCCGCAAGCTCGAACTCGCGCGCGCCGAGGCGGATCTCGCACGCCGCAAGCCGCTGCTCGCCGATCAGGCGATTGCCGGTGAAGAACTGCACCACGCCGAGGATACCGTGGCCGTTGCGCGTGCGGCTCTTGCCCAGGCGGTACAGCAGTCGCGCGCCTCACACGCACTCGTCGACGGCACGAAGATCGCGGAGAACCCGGCCGTGCTCGTCGCCAAAGCGGCCTATCGCGATGCATGGATCAACACCGAGCGTAATGCGGTCGTCGCGCCGGTGACCGGCTATGTCGCCGAGCGTAGCGTGCAATTGGGTCAGCATATTCAGGCCGGCCAGGCGCTCATGACGGTCATCCCTTTGAATGCGCTGTGGGTCGACGCCAATTTCAAAGAGGTGCAGTTGCGGCACCTGCGCATCGGTCAGGCCGCCGAGGTGCGCAGCGACCTGTACGGCAGCACCGCGATATTCCACGGCCATGTCAAAGGCATGTCCGCAGGCACGGGCGCCGCGTTCTCCTTGCTTCCGGCCCAGAACGCGTCGGGCAACTGGATCAAGGTCGTGCAACGCGTGCCGGTGCGCATTCAAATCGACGACAAGGATCTGATCGATCATCCGCTGCGCGTGGGTTTGTCGACGACGGTCACGGTCGATACGACTGATCGCAGCGGGCCGGTCCTCGCGTCTGACACCGAGGACCAATTCACCGGCGATACGCAGGTGTACGCCGCTGATATCGACAAGGCCAACGCTGAAGCGGACGCGATCATCCGGCGCAATCTCGGATCCGATCAATAACGGCGGACCTCCATGACTGAATCGGCCGCGCCCCTCGCCAACGGCGAATATCCGCCGTTGCACGGGGGAAAGCTGCTGTTCCTGACCGCGGCGATCGCGACCGCGTCGTTCATGGAAATCCTGGACATGACGATCGTCAATGTCTCGGTGCCGGCGATCTCCGGCAGTCTCGGCGTCAGCACTTCGGAAGGGACCTGGGCGGTCAGCTCCTATATGTTGGCCGCCGCGGTCATGCAGCCCTTGACGGGCTGGATCGGCCGGCGGTTCGGGGAGGTGCGAACCTTCGTCACCTCGATCGTGTTGTTCATGTTGTTTTCGGCGCTCTGCGGTTTGGCGACGAGCCTGCCGATGTTGGTCGCGGCGCGACTCATTCAAGGGCTGGTCTCGGGGCCGATGATGTCGGTCGCCCAGGCGATTTTGCTGCGCAATTATCCAATCGAACGACGTGGAATGGCGATCGCGCTCTGGGCCATGGTGATCATCCTCGCGCCGATCTGCGGCCCGATCCTCGGCGGATACATCACCGACAATCTATCTTGGCCCTGGCTGTTTTATATCAATCTACCGGTCGGTGCATTTGCGGCAATTGCGTGCTGGACGATCTTGCGCGGCCGAGAGTCGAAGCGCGTCAAGCTGCCCATCGATGTCGTGGGGCTCGTCCTGCTGGTCGCCGGCGTCGGCAGTCTGCAATTCATGCTCGACAACGGCAACGACAAGGATTGGTTCGGCTCGCCCGTCATCGTCGCAGCGGCGGTGGTCGCCGTGGTGAGTCTCACTTTTCTGATTCCCTGGGAGCTGACCGATCCGCATCCCATGGTCGATCTGCAATTGTTCAGGCGCCGCAACTTCCGGGTCGGCACGATCGTGATCGGCATTGCTTATTTCGGCTTGTCGGGCGTCAACATCATCTTTCCGCTCTGGCTGCAGACGACGCTCGGCTATACGGCGACCTTGGCGGGCCTCGCGGTCGCGCCTGTGGGCTTCTTGGCGCTCATCGCCTCGCCGCTTGTCGGGCGCAATATGAATCGCATGAACCTGCGCCTCGCGGTCACCTTTGCGTTCTGTGTCTTCGGCACGGCAATTTTCTGGTGCGCGACCTTGAACGATCAGGCGGATTTCTTCCAGTTCGCCCTGCCGCGATTCTTTCAGGGCCTGGGTCTCGCGTTCTTCTTCCTGCCGCTGAATCAGATACTGCTCTCGGGTCTGCGCTCCGATGAATTGGCGTCGGCCTCGGGCTTGAGCAATTTCATTCGCACGATGTCGGGAAGCTTTGCAACGGCCATCACCGTTTGGGTCTGGAACAACCGCAGCGACTATCATCATGCGGTGTTGACCGAACACGTGCGCGATGCGGCGGCCGGTTGGGCGCCATACCGGGCGCAGCTCGAGTCGCTTGGCTTGACGGGGCTGCGTGCGTACGAGCAGGTCGATCGACTGATCACGCAGCAAGCGACGACGATGGGCGTCAACGATGTCTTCTTCGCGCTGGGCTGTTTGTACTTCGTCTTGATTCCCTTCGTCTGGTTTGCCAAGCCGCCGTTCGGCGCGCGCGGTGGCGGCGGTGGCGGAGCACATTGAATCGCGCTCGGCGCTGGTGCATCCGCGCGCTCATGCGGCACCAAAGTTGTGCATCAAAGGCTTGAGGTTAACTGATTTAACGTCGAGGCTCGCGCAGATATTTCAATTTGGATTCACTCGTGTATGGTTGACCGATCCGATCATCGGGCAGCCAACGAGGGGAACACGTGAGCACAAAACGACGCGGACGGAAGGCGGACAAGGCGGCGGGGATCCTGGGAAGCATCGTGCTCTGCGCGACGGTCGTCGCGGAAGCGGCCGCGGCGGATAACACCGTCGCCGGCGACTCGGCGCCGACCGGCCAACTTCAAGAGGTCGTCGTGACTGCGCAAAAGCGCAAGGAAGACATCAAGGACATCCCGATCAGCGTGTCCGCGATCGGCGGCGCTCAGTTGACCGAACATCACATCGCCGACTACGATGACATCACGCGCACCGTGCCGGGCGTGTCCTTTCAAGCGGGCGCGGGACCCGGGCTCGACAACATCGCGATCCGCGGTGTGAGTTCGACTTCCGGTTCCGCCACCGTCGGCATCTATATCGACGAAGTCTCCGTAACCACGAAGAACACCTTCGACGGCGCGGTTCAGCCGAAACTGTTCGACCTGGACCGCATCGAAGTGCTGCGCGGCCCGCAGGGCACCTTGTATGGCGCGAGTTCGATGGGCGGTACGATCCGCTTCATCACGAAGCAACCGGACTTGAATGATTTCGGCGCATCCGTCGGCACGGATCTGTCGGATACGCATCACGGCGGCTTCAACAACGATGAATACGGGATTCTGAACGTGCCCGTGGTTCCCGGTGTCTTCGCGTTGCGCTTCGGCGTGGACCTGTCCGCGGAAAGCGGCTACGTCGACAACTACAAGGCGACGCCCACGGGCCTTGCGCCGGACGGCACGCCGCTCACCCTGGGCGTCGATGACAGCACGGGCATTCTCAACAAGAGCGGTGTCAACGAGATCTATACGCAGGTCTTTCGCGTCAGCGGCAAATACTCGGGGCCCGATGACTTGACGGTCACGCCGGCCTGGTTCTGGCAGCGCACGCATGCCGAGGACAGCGGCATTTTCTACCCATCGATCGGCCTGTACGATCAGGACAAGCGCGTCCCGGAGCCCGCCGTCGATGTCGTCTCCGTGCCGAGCCTCACGATCAACAAGAGCTTCGACTGGGCCGACCTGACCTCGATCACCAGCTATTTCAGTCGCGATTTCGAGCGCACGACCGACGGCACGTATTACAACTCGAACATTTTTGCGAGCATCCTCACGGGCACGGTGCCGTCGACGCCGCAGCAGGCGACGCAAGCGCAAGCGATCATCGGTTTCCTGCCTTCACCGGTCTATTACGACACCAAGACCGAACAATTTTCGCAGGAAATTCGGCTCTCCTCGCAATCTGAGCACATCGCGGGCTTCCCGGTCAGCTGGACTGCCGGCCTTTATTTCTCGAATCAGAGTCAGAAGCACACCGACGATGAGAACATTCCGGGGCTGCAGGCGGCATTCCAGAACATCTACGGCTATGACATCAACACGAGTCTGATCGGGCCGCCCGGTGGCTACACCGGCGTCTCGTACGCCAACGATTTGATTTATCAGGCCGAGGAGCATACCAACGAGAAACAAATTGCGCCTTTCGGCGAATTGACCGTGTCGGTCACGCCGGCGCTCAAGGCGACCTTGGGATTGCGCTACGTGTCGGCGAAGTCTTCGTATGATTTCAACAGCGCGGGCTACTACGCCTTCGGTCTGCCGAACTTCGCCTCCCCGATTCCCTACGAGTCCAGCCAAACCTTCAGCGCGACGACGCCGAAAGCGTCGCTCGATTATGCGATCAACGACCATAGCAACGTCTACGCGACGATCGCCAAGGGCTTCCGGCTGGGCGGTCCCACCGGTCCTGTGCCTGCCGACGTTCCCGGCGGGTCCTGCGATCCCGACTATGAGAACTACGGCATCACGAAAGCGCCGACGCAATACGAATCGGACTCCTTATGGAGCTACGAACTCGGCAGCAAAGGCAGCTACTTCAACGACCACGTATCGATCAACGCGGCGGGCTATGCGATCCATTGGGAAAACATCCAGCAGACGATCAATCTGCCGACCTGCGGTTTCGGCTTCACGACGAACGTCGGCGACGCGAAGATCTTCGGCAGCGAATTCGAGATGCGCGCGGCCGTTACTTCGTCGCTGACGCTCGGCCTGAACGCGGGCACGACACATGCCTATATTTCCAACGTCGCGAGTTTCGCGAGCGGCATCGTTTCGCACGGGGAGTCCATTCTCAACGTGCCGCAATTCACGTTGACGCCGAGCGTGGACTACGACGTCACCCTGGGCGATCGGACCAGTGCCTTCGTGCGCCTCGATTATCCGTATACGGGACGCTCACGCGCCTATTTCGACAGCAGCGATTTGCCGTATCTGTTCTCGCCCGGTTACGGCATCGTCAATCTCAATCTGGGAGTGACGCGCGACAATCTGACTGTCGGGGTCTATGCCAAGAATCTATTGAACTGGTCGAACATCATTCAATATCCGTCGGTCAATTCCGTGCAACAGGCCTATACCGTGCGACCGCTCACGATTGGCATCACGGCGACGCTGAAACTATAGGAGGATCGCGGCGCAAGTCGTTCAGGCTCCCCGGTCGGCGCGTGCGAACAACGCGCTCGTCTGTGATCTCGATCACGGCGTGACGCCCGGTCGCGCCGACATCTTTGCGGGCCTCGAGGCATTGTGTCGCGAAGCGTTCGCGCTCCGCGACACTGACTCGCGTGATCGTGGCCTTATCGTAGTAGGCCGACACATAGGACATCACCGCGCGGGCGGCGATTTCCGCGCCGAAGAACCCCAAGCGCAGCGCGTGCACGACGCGCTCTTGCTCGAGTCCGGCGACCGAATACAAACGGTAGACGCTGAAGATGTCCAGATTGGGTAAGGTCTCCGGGTCGAAGGCCTGGTCGGCAGTCGACAACTGAATCACGTACCACTGCGATTGATCGTCGGCGGCGAGTTCGAGCGGTGTCAGTGGTCGCACCGTTTGCGTGCTTTCCAGATTTTGGCGCACGGCCGGCGCGATCGGCGCATTGGCGGCCCGGCCCAGCGGGGAGGGCGAGGCAAGCGCGCGCGCAGGCGCTCCAGCTTGCGGTGGCAAGGGCGCGGGCGCGCGAGCCGGTGCGGCGGCGGTGGATGCGAACGCTGCCGGTGCCGGCCGACGCATAGGGGTCGGCATCGGCTTCGGTAAGGGTTGCAACGATTGGGAAGGGGTCTTCGCAGCGCGTGTGGCAGCGGGCGCGACGGGCGTGGCAACGGCGCTGGGCGCCGCGACCGCAGCCTTCGACACGGGCGGCACGACGGCGGCCGTGAGCACGGGCGGCGCGGTCGGTACGGTCGGCGCCGGCGTAGCCGCTGCCACGGGCGTCGTCGGTGCAGTAATTGCAACCCCCGCCGCTGTCGTGGCCGACACGGCGCGGGGTATTTCAGTGGCCGCGGGCTGCGGCACGGGTCGCGCGACGGCCGTGTTGGCGCGTGTTTGCAGCATGCCGATCGCTTGCAGATCATCGTCGCCCGCGGTTGCAGTCAGGGCCCCTGGAAAAATCTCGCGAGCTTTGATGAGCGCGGCGTCCGCGTCATCCTCGTTCGTGAACGGGCCGACTCGCAGGCGGTAACGCGGCCTGCGATCTTCGATTCTCTGAATCTGATAGACGTGAACTTTTTCGATGCCGGGGAGGCTCTTGCCGGCCGCTTCGATGGGTGTCGAGGCGGTGCTTAGATTGATTACGAAGGGGCCGGATCCGCCGAGTCGGGGCATTTCGGTCATGGGCGCGAGGAGCTCATCGACGCTCCAGTCCCAAATATCGCCCGTCAACCGCGTGTGAATCGGTGTGGCCATCGATGCTCCCTGTAGATCGAATCGGGTTCGACGGGAGGATATTGGCGGACGCCCGGGAACGAAACTGTGATGCGCGTCGCTTAGCGGCGACAAAGACCGTGAAATAGATCCATGTTGATACCGCCCTGCCGAGAATGCGATCGCAATCACGCTCGGCTGCCTGCCCATATGCCTTTGATTCAATGCGTCATAAGGGCTAATGTCCTACAGGCGAATCCGCCCGTTGCCTACAGGGACTAGCGGTCCCCGTCTCTGATCATCTAGGGTGCACCCAAGCTTTTAGGAGAACGTGGATGATGGTTCGGAAACCGATGAATTTTTTGTGCGCCCGGCCGACGCGCCTGTTGAGCGGCCTGCTTGCGGCGACCGCGTTCACTGTGGCGCTTTGCGATCCCGCTAGCGCCTCAGCGCCACAGAGTCCCGGTGAATACCTCGCGATTGCCGCCGACTGTTCTTCCTGCCACACCGGGCCCGGCGGCAAGCCCTACGCCGGCGGCGACGAGATGAAGACGCCCTTCGGCAGCATCTACGGACCGAACATCACACCGGATATTGAAACCGGTATCGGCAACTGGACCAAAGCGGATTTCGTGCGCGCACTGCGCATGGGCATCGGCAAGAAGGGCGAGTATCTCTATCCCGCAATGCCGTATCCTAATTATACGAAGCTCAGCGACGCCGATCTCGATGCGCTTTGGACGTATTTCCGCAGCATCCCGCCGGTCCGCAACGTCCCGCCGGCCAACACGTTCCGGTTTCCGTTCGATATACGTTCCGGCATCGCGGCCTGGCAGGTGCTGTACTTCAAACCGCAGCGCTTCGTTGCGGATCCCGCCAAGGGTGCGGCTTGGAACCGTGGTGCCTATCTGGTGACGGCGCTGGGTCATTGCGACGAGTGTCATACGCCGCGCAATATCGCGCAGGCGACGGAAACCAAGTATCAATTGACCGGCGCGCAAATCGAGGGTTGGTACGCACCCGATATCAGCAACGATCCCTTGTCGGAATTGTCGCACTACACGGTCGCGAGTCTTGCCAAGTTCCTCAAGACCGGTGAGATGGCCAACAACACTAAGTCCTTCGGTCCGATGCAAGAGGTTGTGCACAACAGTCTGCAATACCTGACCGATTCGGACCTGCACGCGATGGCGCTTTATTTGAAGCAACAGCGCGACCATGTCGAGACGCCGAAGACGCCGACGGCGACGATCTCACCCGCGCAACTCGCGGCGGGTAAGGCCTTGTATGAGGACAATTGCAGCAGCTGCCACCAGTCGAACGGCAAGGGACGGCCGGGCCAGGTTCCTGCGCTCGCCGGCAACACGGCGGTCACGGCACCCGAGCCTTATAACGTGATCATGCCGATGCTGCAGGGATTCGCGCCGCAGGGCGTCTGGGGCCCCATGGCCTCATTCGCCTCGCTCAGCAATGAACAAATCGCGGACATTGCCAACTACGTGCGCGTGGCTTGGGGTAATGGGGCCGAGCCAAACGCAACACTATGGGCGGTGGGCAACTGGCGTTCGCTCGCGACCACCCCCGAGGGCACGGGCCAACCGGCGCTCATTTGTGCGGATCTGAGTCCCGCCGTCCTGCAGCCGGCGCTGAACGCGGGTCCCGAAGCCTTGCGCGAAGCGGCCTTGAGTCGGGCCAAACTCCAGCAGCTCGTGCGCAACTATCGCGCCGCGCAACCGCATAGCAACGTCGCCCAGACGATCGAAGCGCTAAGCGTTGCCTACTGTCGCGCGATCGTCTCCGACAAGGTGTCGTCGGCGCAAAGCGGCGCCAAGGTTGCGAATTTCTCGCAACAGGTCGCGATCGCATTGACGCAGAATTAGACTCGGGGGGCTCGCAGGAAAGCTGCGGATCGGCGGCACGGCATGCACGGCCGTGCCGCCGAGATTGACCGGGGGTTTACGGTACGGGGGTGTAGGAGAACTTCTGCCCACCTACCGTCGCCTGACCCATCAGGCCGCCCTTCGCGATCGTGAAGATCGCGACGCCCTTGCTATAGGAGCCCGTGGCTTTGGCGTCTTTCTCGCCGCCGCTGATACCGGTCTGGCCACCGCCCGTGGTGCCGGCGGATGCATTCGCGGCCGCCGTGATGGCCACGGCACTGGCGTCAGCGTTGAATTCGAAATTACCGGCCTGGAACGCATTCAGCGCCTGCTCGTTTTCGAAGAAAATGATTTCGCTGTAGGCCTTGCCACCGGCTTGCAGCCCGACGGTGACCTGCGTCATCGACGTTTTGCCGATCACCTTGTGGTTGCGGTAGACGCGGCCGTCGCCATGGGCACCGCCGACGACCAAACCGCCGGCGCCGATCGTCGGGAAGACGGCGTAGGCGTAGCTGTTCTTGAAGTACTGCGCGCTCTCTCCCGCGTTCATGAAGAGGCTGATCGTACCGTGATAGGTCGCCGCCTGGCTGGTACCGGCGGCCGTGAGGCCGATCACGCTGGAAATCGCGAGTGCTCGCATCATCGTCGACATAGTAATTCTCCGAGTAGGGCGCAACGGTAGCGCAAAATTGCCTGCGCATTGTCGGCGCGAGCCGGACCCCGCGTCTGTCGGCGGTTGAGCCCTTGCGTTGGCGGCGTTGTCCGACAGAGGCGGCACCGTTATCATGGCGTGGTGGAGAGTCTATCGGCCTTTTTCCTGGAGGATTCGCGATGCGATTACGCCGCCCTTTGGCTGCCGCCGGCCTCGCTCTCGGTGGTTTCCTGGCCGCTTCGGCGAGTTTTGCCGATGACGCGGCGGGCATGCCGGGCGTTTGGCAGAAGCATCAGTACACATTTGCCTACATGGGTTTTACCTCGACGTATTCCTGCGATGGTCTTGCGGGGAAACTCAAGCGCCTGCTGATTGCGTCGGGGGCCCGAAAAGACGCCAAGGCAAGCTCCGGCGCCTGTGCGGGCGGATTCGGCCGACCTGACAAATTTGCTCGCGCCAATTTGACCTTCTATACGCTCGCGCCCGATACGGCCGGCACGGCGGGGGATACCCCGCCCGTCAATGGCGCCTGGACGCCGATTACGATCGCTGCGCGCTCGCCGCGCGAACTCGGCGTCGGAGATTGTGAGCTCGTCGAGCAATTCGTGGCCAACGTACTGCCGCTGTTTTCGGCCCGCAACATCGAGGATAAGACAACTTGTGTGCCGCACCAGATTTCGGGTTCCGTGATCAATTTGAAGTTTGAAGCCTTTACTGCCGTGGCACCGCCGCCGCCAACGCCGCGGGCGCACTGAGGCGGACTGTAAGCATCGCGACTCGTGGACCTTGGGGCGGACTCTGGGGAGTGCTCCTTGCCTTGAGTTTCATCGCGGCGCTGTGGGTCGCCACGCTGCGCTCGTACGATACTCCGCCGGCACTCGGCCAGGACGCTTCCCCCGATAAGTTCTCCGCGGGCCGAAGTCTCGCGCTATTGCGACCACTTCTCGGCGAGGCAGTACCGCATCCGATCGGCAGCGAGGCGAACCGGTTGCTGCGTGCACGCATCGTGGCGCAGCTGCAAGCACTCGGCTATGTGCCGCAACTGCAGAGCGACGTGTTCGTTTGCAATCCGCAGAACGCCGTCTGCGCCGCACCCACGAACATACTCGTGCGAATATCCGCGAGCGATGCTGCCGCCGACCAAGGCAATTCGATCTTGCTTGCGGCGCATTACGACTCGGTGGCTGCGGGTCCTGGAGCCTCGGACGACGGCACGTCCGTCGCCGCGATTTTGGAAATCGCGCGCATCCTCAAGCTGCGATCGGCGCCGCGCCACCCAATTATCCTGCTGCTCGACGAGGGCGAGGAGCTGGGGCTGCTCGGTGCCGTGGCGTTCGTACAAAAGCACCCCTGGGCAGCCTCGGTCAGAGCCGCGGTCAATCTCGATGCCCGCGGGACTTCCGGGCCGAGCATGATGTTCGAGACCGGTGCGGCCAATGCCTGGCTGATGCAACTCTATCGACAGGCGATGCCGCGGCCGATGACCAACTCGGTCTATTACACGGTCTACAAACACATGCCCAATGGCACGGACTTCACCGTCTTCAAGCGCGCGGGCTACCAAGGCTACAACTTCGCCTATATCGGCGACGTCAGCAATTACCATTCGCCGCATGACGACCTTGCGCATGTGGATCCGCGCAGCATGCAGGATCAGGGCGAGCGGGCGCTCGCGATGGTCTTGGCGCTTGCCGACGCCGATCTCGACGCCCCGAGCTCGGACGAGGCCGTGTACTTCGATCTATTCGGTCGCGTCTTGCTCGTCGCCCGCCAAGCCTGGGTGCTGCCCTGCGCCGGCTTGACCGTGGTCCTCTTCGCGCTAATCACGGTGTTGCTGCTGCGCCGGCGGATTGTGGACCTGCGGGAGATGCTCCGGTCGCTGCTGGTGTTTCCGCTTGGCGCCATCGTTGCCGCCGGACTCGCTGGCGGACTTCTGCAATTCTTGGCCTGGACGATGCCCGCCCGTGCCCCGACCTTCGCTGCGCATCCTGGGGTGCTCCATACGGCATTCGCCGCGCTCGCCGCTCTGTGTATGGTGAGCGCGAGCAGCCTGCTTGCGGGTCGCGTGGGCTTTTGGAGCCTTTGGTGTAGCTATGGGCTGGGCATCGCCACGTTCGCGTGTGGCTTGGCGGCCGTGTTGCCTGGCGCGAGCTACCTGCTGCTCTTGCCCGCGATGCTCGCCTTATCGGTGGCCGGTGCGCGCGCCGCGAATCTGTGGCGCGGCCCGGGCGGGCGCGATACCGCGACGCTCACGCTGCTCGCGGGGCTGTTCCTGCTCATGTGGCCCATCCTCGTGCCGCTCTACCAAGGCCTCGGGCGACCGGGCTTGCTGCTCGAGACCCTGCTCTTATATTTGGCGGCCGTGCCGCTCGTGGGGCTGCTGATGCTAGCGGGGCGCTCGGTCCGGCGCTCTGGGTTCGCGCTCAGCGGCGCGCTACTCCTGACGAGTATCGGCGCCGCGGTCGCGCTGCCGGCGTACACCGCTGAATCGCCCGAGACTCTGAACCTCAAATATCTTCTCGATCGGACCGAACGCGAACACACCCTGCGTGCGCGCTGGGTGATCCTCTCCGAATCCGATCGCATCCCCGGGGCATTGCAACGTCTGGCGAATTTCGCGACATCGTCGCAGCCCTTCAATCCCCTGATCGTCAACTGGTACGGATCGCCCATGATCGCGGCACCCGCGCCACTCATCGACTTGCCCGAACCGACGCTCAAGGTGCAATCGTCCAAACCCGGCGCAGCGCCGGGCCGAAGACACTACCGGATCTTGGTTGCACCGCAGCGGCCGAGCGCGGCGCTGCAAGTGGCGTTTCCGCCCTCGGCGCAGGTCGAGTCCGTGATCGTGCATGCGCCGGGACCGTTGCCGGAGGCGCCCGTGCGTCTGGAACTGTTCAAGGACCAGGGTTGGACCCTCATGACCCTGATCAATCCGGCTTCCGAAGGGCAGCAATTGGAGTTTGATGCGACCGCGGAACCTTTTGCTGTCTCGCTGCTCGATTTGAGTCTGGGGCTCCCGCCATCCGGGAAACCCCTGCTCGATGCACGGCCAAACACCACGATCGCAAGGCACTACGGCTCGGTGACGGGAGTCGCCGCGGTCGTAACGCTACCGACTCCTTAAGTCTTGATTTATAGAGTTGACTTCGGGTGACCTGGGGCAGACGATGCGCGGTTAAACCATGGCAAGAATCAATCGCGAACGTATCAAGAATTACTGGGCCGAGAATCGCCTGTTCGCGATTCGCAGCGTCGTCGCGGGAGTGCTTGCCGGGGTGCTATTGCTCGTCGTGGCGGGTCGACTCTTTTACCTGCAGGTCTTGAAGCACGATTACTACTCGACGCTGTCGCAAGGCAACGGTATCCGCACCGAGCCGATTCCGCCGAGCCGCGGCCTGATCCTCGATCGCCATGGCGTCGTCCTGGCGGAGAACCAACCAGCGTTTCAGATCGAACTGGTCCGCGAACAGGTCGGTGACAACAAGGCGCTCGATGCGACGCTTGCCTTGCTGGCCAAGATCGGGCTGCTGCGCCACGAGGATTTGCCCTCGATTCGCCACACGATCCTGTTGCACAAGATCTACGAGAGCGTACCGATCAAACTCGCGCTGACGGACGAGGAGATGGCCACCTTCGCCGTGCATCGCTATGAGTTCGTCGGCGTCGACATTCGTGCCCGGCTGGCCAGGCACTATCCGCTCGGCTCAACCGCGGTGCATGCGATCGGCTACGTCAGCGCTATCAACGAACAGGACCTCAAGACTATCGATAGCGCCGATTACGCAGGCACGAGCCTGATCGGCAAGCTGGGCGTGGAGGGCGCCTACGAGCAACAGCTGCATGGCAAACCCGGATCGCGCGAGATCGTCGTGAACGCCGCGGGGCGGCCGGTCGAGAACCTCGGCGATTTTGCACCACAACTCAATGTGCGCACGCCCGTCGCCGGTCAAGACCTGATCCTCGGGCTCGACGCGCGTCTGCAGAAGATTGCCGAGGACGCCTTGGCGGGCAAGCGCGGCTCGGTGGTCGCGCTCGATATTCGCACCGGCGATGTCATCGTGCTGGCGAGCACGCCAGGTTTCGATCCCAACGATTTCGTGCATGGCTTGTCGGTTGCGCAATATGATTCGCTGCAAAACGACATCGACAAGCCTTTGCTCAATCGGGCCCTGCGTGGCGCCTATCCGCCCGGCTCAACCGTCAAGCCCCTTTATGCGCTGGCGGCGCAGAAGTACAACATCATCACGCCGGAACAGACGCAGTACTGCAACGGCGTGTTCATGTTGCCGGGTAGCAGTCACCAATACCGCTGCGACGAGAAGCACGGCTCGCTCGATATGCGGCACGCGATCGCGAAGTCCTGTGACGTCTACTTCTACAAGCTCGCCGAACGCATGGGCATCGACCGCATGGCTTCGTTCATGAAGCTGTTCGGCTACGGCTCTTTGACGGGTATCGACATTCCCGGCGAAAAACCTGGACTCATGGGCTCACCGGAGTGGAAGCGCCAGGTTTTCAAACGTCCCGCCGACCAAGTCTGGTTCGCGGGCGAGACGATCAGCATGGGCATCGGTCAGGGGCCGATGACCGTGACCCCATTGCAGCAGGCGCATTTCGCGGCCGAAATCGCCGAGAGAGGAGCGCTCATCGCGACGCCACGCTTGGTGGCTGCGTTTCGTGACCCGGTCACCAATGTCGTGACGCCCCGGCCTCCTGAGTTCCAAAAGCCGATCGACATCGCCACCGGCCAACAATGGGACGTCATCCAGGACGGGATGGTCGGCGCGACGACTTACGGCACCTTGGCCACGACCTTGGGCAGTGCAAAGTACAAAATCGCCGGCAAGACCGGAACGGCGCAGGTCTTTACGGTCAAACAGAACGAATCGACCAAGGCGAAGATCACGGACGAACGCCGCCGCGAACACGCGTGGACCATCGCCTATGCGCCCGCAGACGATCCGAAGATTGCCGTATCCGTGCTTGTCGAGAACGGCGGATTCGGGGCTTCCGCCGCTGCGCCGATCATGCGCAAGGTGCTCGATGCTTACTTCGAAGGCTACGAAGATCCAAAGGACACGAAGCGTATCGCGGTCAATAACGGCCCATGAACCTCACATCCCTGCTCCTCGATCCGCTGCGCGGCAAGACCTCGCTCGGCACAGTGGTGTGGGTCTATGGCTTGCTCGGGTGCCTCGTTTATGGCCTGTTCGGTTTGTTGGTGGACCCCGGCAATGCGCCGCTGCTGTGGGCCTATGAGATCATCGGCGTCTTGTATACCATCTACGTGACGGTCGCGACCTATCGGTGCGCGGGGAACTGTGGTTCCCGGTTACTCGCGTGGCTTGCGCGCATGTCCGCGGTGCTCTCGCTGATTGCCTTACCCTTGATCGCTTATCTCTACTATTCGGGCGCGCTCGTGTTGGCGATTTGAGTCCCCATTTCTTGTGGTTCGTGCTAGCTTCAGGATTCCAACCAGCTAGGGCAGGAGGCTTGCGGACATGGCGTTGAATCAGGATGCGATGGAACGGGTTCAGGCCAGGGTGGCGAAGTCGCTACAGGCCCATTCGACGCTGTTTCTGGTCGAGGGCATCGTGCTGCTGATTCTCGGCATTATCTCGATCATCGTGCCGCAGGTTGCGACCATTGCGGTTTCGATCTTGATCGGTTGGCTGATCCTGGTGAGCGGCATCGTCGGGTTGATCTCGACGTTCATGATGCGCAGCGCCCCCGGATTCGGCTGGTCCTTGCTTTCCGCCGTACTCGCCACCGTGGCCGGCGGGATTCTGCTATGGTCGCCGCTGAACGGTGCGCTCACGCTGACCGTGATCCTGACGGTGTTTCTCGCTTTCGAGGGGGTCTTCTCGATCTTCTATGCCTTCGAGCACCGGCGCGAACTGTCGGGACGCTGGGGCATGATGCTGTTCAGCGGCATCCTCGATCTCATTCTCGCGGCCTTCATTTTTCTTGGACTTCCGGCAACCGCCGCCTGGGCCATCGGTACGCTGGTCGGCATCAATCTGATTTTCGGTGGTGTGGCGATGATAACGATGGCCCTGCATGCCCGCTCGCAGGCGAAACCAGGAACGTCGAGCCAGACCTGAAAGCGCGGCTATAACGGTGGTGCACCCAGATGAGCGCGAGCGCTGCGGTGATGACCGGCGCGAACCACGCGAATAGGTTGGCGGCGCCCGAGTAAGTGTGCGGCACGAGGTGCTGCAGCCCGATATTCAAGAAGGAGATGTGGGTGCCGGCACCGCTCGCAATGATCGCCGTGTAATGTCGCTGCAGCCACCAACCACGGCCAGTGGGCGGGTGAGTTCGTAAGCGCAGTAGCTGGCGGCCGACGAGCGGCCCGATCAGCGCAAGTCCCATCAGGATCGGCGCACTGAACGTCAGACCCGTGACAAAAATACCGAGCCCGGCGAGGATGTTCGCCCAGGCGACTGGCAGCAACCAGATGCCCATGAATTGCGTCAGCGAGCGTCGATCCTCGATCGCGCGCCAGGCAATCCAGAGCGCCGTCCCCACGATCAGAATCAGGTACGACAAGAACGCGCCCTTGACCGGCTGGCGTCCCGCGAAGGCCGCGCCCGCGAGCGGCAGCGCCGTCACCAGAATGCCCGTCATGGCCAACATGTAGACGCCGCCGATGCGTCTGTGCAACGCTGTGCCTTTGCGTAAGACAGCAGTCGTCCAGAAGCTCAGGAGCGCGACCACCCCCAGGCCGATGTGGATATTTCGAACGATGAGGTACGGTGTCATAGCTTGCTCCGAGGTCGTGACGGTGGCCCTGCGTAAGGCCTCGAGTCATGACTCTGCGCCGCGTGTGCGGGCAGGTGCCAGCGCTCTGCGACGAGCGGTCGATACACGACGTGAAACGTCGCCGGGCGTTCGGCAAAGAATCAACGAAAGCGGTATTTCAGCTGCAGTCCGACCGTAAACGGCAGGTTGTCGGCGGCAATCGGCGGAATCAAGATGAAGTTCGCGCCGAAGCGCCGCCAGCCCGTGATGACGGCCGGTGCGAGCACCGGGCCAATGCGCTTGGCCGAGCCGATGCCGTAATCGCCATAGTTGTAGCCTGAGATGAGGCCGCCCATGAGGCCGAGGCGAACCCAAGCCCAGTGCGCGAATTCCGGTGTGTAGATCGCGCCCCCATAGACGGAACTGCGATTCAGCGAATTGCGATAGTACCCGACCGTCGTCGCCCATTCCGGCGTCACCGAACACTCGAGCCCGACTCCGGGGTTGAAATCGTCGAAATGCTTATAGGGGTGGAGGTGGTAAGAGCCGATCATGGCGTCGGCCCACCATCCGTTCGGGCACAGGTCGGCTGCGGTGGCGGGACCGACGCCAATCGCCAATAACAAGGTAAGGAGTTGCCAACGGACCAAGAGATGTTCTGCGGCAGCAAGTCAGTGGGCGCGTAGATGCGAGGCGGATAATGCCTCCCGCACCGGTTCGCCGAGCAGTTCGTACACCGCGGTATGCGCCCGGAGCAAGGCGCTGGGGTCAGGCAAAAAGCGTGCGAGTCCAGTGTCACGCTGCGCGAGAATCCCCGCCGGCGCCGCGATGACGTCAAAACCTGCAGCCGCAAATTCCCGCACGGCACGCCTCATATGCGTCGCGTGTGTGACGAGGATGATATGCGTGATGTGTTCAGGCGCGAGCAATCGAGCGCTGTCCGCGGCATTTTCGAACGTGTCATAGGACTTTTCGTCCACCCAGTGCGCATCGATAGCAAAATTTCGCTTCAGTGTCGCACGCATCGCCTGCGCTTCGATGCCATTGCCTGAAACAAGAACTGGTAAGTTCGTCTCATGGGCAAGGTATGCACCATAGCTCAAGCGTTCGAGCAATACCGGGCCCGCCGCCGGGCCCCCGTATTCCGGCGCCATGGCTCGTTGACCGCCGCCGCCCAAGATGACGATGGCCTGCGCCGAGTGTGCGAGTTGCAGGTCGACGGGCGGATAGTGTTCCGCGAGATCGGTCAAGCCATCCGCGACGATCGGTGTCGCAAGCAACCACAACGAGCCGACACCAACGATTAGGCACTTGCGCGCGAGGAGCGGGCGCCGCTCGAGCAACAGGAGTCCGCAGATGGCCAACAACAGCGGCCCCGAAGGCGGCAGTATCAGATTGCGAAGCAGTGTTTTGATTTGTAGGAAAAACATCATCTGAGTAGAATTCTCGGCTTGCTATATTAAAGTGTCTCATCCGTTTCCAGCAGTCAATTTCAAGAGGAGTCGATCGTGGCGGCAAAGCATTTCCCGAAGGGTCTTGATGGACGACAACGTGATAAGGGCGGCGAGATTCGCCACAAGAGAGGCGATACCCTGGTGAAGACCCTGCGCAAGGAATATGGCGAGCATTTCCTGCCGCAATTTCGGCCCAATACTCGTCTGGACGCGGTCTTGAAAAAGACCGGAGCCACGAGTCTGCACCAGCTTCTGAAAAAGAAGTGATTCAGTTGCGGTTCGGACTCGATTCGTAGGCGCGATTCTTCCAGTTCGCGCCCGTCCCGAACCAATACTGAGTTGCCGAGGCGATCGTCGCCGCCATGTAAAACAGCGCGATCAATGGCAAGCCTAATGCCCATAGCGGATTGCGCCCGTAGCGCGCAAGTGTGGGCACGAAGCTGACCATGGCCAGAAGCACGGCGACGAGGCCTGCGAGCGCGACGCTGCCATGACCGAACAGCAGGGCGGCCGGGGGCACGAACCAGACCAGCGCCATTCCGAACACGGTCAAGGCGAGCAGTCCCGCGGAATAGCGCAGTTGCGTGAACGCCGTGCGAGCAATCATTTGCCAGATATCCGCCCAATGCGCGTAGGGGCGTATCGAAGTCGCGAGCCCGGAATGGCCCAGATAAATGGCTGACTGCGGTTTGACCAGCGAAGCCAGGGCGACGTCGTCGATCAGCGCCGTCTTGATCGCGTCGATCCCGCCGCAATCGGTCAAGACGTCGCGACGAATCAGAATCACGCCGCCGGCGGCGGCGGCGACCGACGAGCCGCGCTCGTTGACTCTTGCAAACGGATAGAGCATCTGAAAGAAATACACGAATGCCGGAACCAGGGCCCGTTCGGCGAGGCTCGTGCAATTGAGCCGCACCATTTCACTGGCCATTGCGACACCGCGCGATTGCAGCGATGCGACCAAGGCTGAGAGGTGCCCGGGCGCATGCACGATGTCGGCATCGGTGAACAGCAACAGGGGCGCGTTGCCCGCTGCGATCCCCTGGCGCAGAGCCCAGAGCTTGCCTGACCAGCCCGGCGGTTTCGGCTCACCACTGATCTTGGTCAGCCGTGAATCGCTGCCGGCGAGTGCCGCCGTGCCATCGCTCGAGTTGTCGTCGACCAGAATGACCCGGAAACGTCCGCGATAGTCCTGCGCGAGCAGGGACGCGATCACCGGCCCGATCGTTGCAGCTTCGTCGCGTGCCGGCACGACGATATCGACATCGGGCCCATCTTGCGGCACGGCTGGCGGTAATTCCGGACCCGAGCGCCAAAATCCACCGTGCAGGAAAAACAGATAAATCCAAATCGCGCAGGCCAGGTACGCAATCATCGCCGTCGCCCCGTCGAGTCAATCACGGGTTGACCATCTTCTTTGGCAAAGGGCGAACGCTGGGGTAGGGGCAGGATCTCGAGCACGGTCTCCGACGGTCGGCACAATTTGACGCCCCAGTCGGTGACCACGATCGGTCGGTTGATCAGCAGCGGATGGCGCAGCATCTGGTCCACCAATTGGGCATCGGTCCAGTGCTCTGCGCCCAGGTCGAGTTCATCGTAGGGCGTGTCTTTCTGGCGCAGTAATTCGCGCGGCCGCAGTCCCATGCGTGCGAGCAAGGATTCAAGCATCGCGCGGTCGGGAGGATCGCGGAGGTATTCGATGATCTTGGGCTCGACGCCTGCGTTACGAATCAGGGCAAGCACATTGCGGGACGTCCCGCACTCGGGGTTGTGATAAATGGTCACGTCCGTCATAAGACGGCCCTTGCAGGAATTGCACCTCGCTCGTACCACGCCTTGGATCGGTTGACGACGCTTACGACCAGTAGCATCGCCGGCACCTCGATGAGCACGCCGACCACGGCCGCGAGTGCCGCGCCGGAATGGAAGCCGAACAAGCTGATGGCAGCAGCCACCGACAATTCGAAAAAGTTCGACGCGCCAATCAAGGCCGAAGGACAGGCGATGGCATGGGATTCGCCGACTGCACGATTCAGTCCATAGGCGAGCGCGGCGTTCACAAGTACTTGCATCAGAATCGGGACCGCGAGCAACGCGATGACGATCGGTTGCCGCAGGATTTCTTCGCCTTGGAACGCAAACAGCAGCACGAGCATCGCCAACAGCGCCGCCATCGAGCAAGGTGCGATGCGTTGCATAGCGGCCGCGAACACGGCAGGACCGCGATTCAGCAGTGACCGCCGCCAAACCTGCGCGATCGTCGCCGGGATGACGACGTACGAGAGCACCGAGAGCAGGAGCGTATCCCAAGGCACGACGATTGCCGACATGCCGAGCAGCAAGCCGACCAGCGGGGCAAACGCGACGATCATGATCGCATCGTTGAGCGCCACCTGCGTGAGTGTGAACAGTGCGTCGCCGCGGGTCAGTCGGCTCCAGACGAAAACCATGGCGGTGCAGGGCGCTGCGGCCAGCAAAATCAGGCCTGCTACATAGCTGTCGAGTTGCTCCACGGGCAAGAACGCGGCAAATAGATGTCGGATAAAGATCCAGGCAAGCAAGGTCATAGAGAACGGTTTAACAAGCCAATTGACGAATAAGGTCACACCGATTCCCTTGACGTGCCGTCGCACCTCGGACAAGGCAGCGAAGTCGACTTTGACCAGCATCGGAATGATCATGACCCAGATCAGCAGTCCGACCGGCAGGTTGACACTTGCTACCGACGCGGCACCGATCGCCTGAAACGCGCCGGGAAACAGTTGGCCGAGGACGATCCCAAGCGCGATGCACAGAAGCACCCAGATCGACAGGTAGCGCTCGAATACACTCATGCGGCAACGCCGGTGTGCAAGGCCTTGACCATGAGTGTCGCGGTTGCCGGGCATAGCGCAGAGAATTGCGACGTCGCACGAATGGCGACCGGCGCGCAGTCGCGATCAAGGCGGCGGTAACCTCGTTTGTCGAAATACTCGGCGGCCGTGGTCGTCAACAAATAAAGGTCCGAGACTTGAAGTTCGCGCGCGCGTGTCTCGGCGGCAGCGATCAATTGCGCGCCGATCCCGCGTCCCAGCAAGTCCCGGCGCACGACCAGCGAGCGCAACAGCGCCGTGCCGTCGCGGGGTTCCAGCCCGACGACAGCAACCAAGCTATCGCCATCGCGGCAGACCAGGAAATGCTCGAGCGCCGACTCGGTGAGGTCTTCACCTGGCAAGTGCGCAAGCGCCAATAACTCGCGCACCCTAGGCAGATCCCCTGGCAGCGCCTTTTGAGCCGCCGTCATGCGCTCTTGCGTCTGGCGGAAGCGGTCAGCGGCTTGCAATCGGCATCGTAGGACTCATCCGCCTGGGAGCAGCACTGATCAGTCAAGAAGGCGACGAGGTCGCGCATCAGTTCGAACGACGCGCTGTAGTAGAGAAAGCGGCCTTGACGGCGCGCCGAGACCAGGCCCGCATGCTGCAACTCCTTCAGATGAAAGGACAGGGTCGGCGCCGCAATCGCGAGTTTTTCCGCCAATTCCCCGGGCGTGTGGCCTTGCGGGCCACGGCGAACCAGCAAACGGAACACGCTGAGCCGAGATTCCTGGGCGAGCGCCCCCAGGGCCGCAATGACGTCGTCTGATTTCATGATTCCATATTTATCGAAATGATATCGACTGTCAAGATCTGTCCTGCGGACGGTCTCTAAAAAGCGCCCGGTTCCGCTCATTCGAGGCGAAAAATCCATTAGAATCCGACAAGTACGGCATCAATCGCGGCCGTCCCGGCAATGACTGGAGAACCCTGAAGATGGCAGTACCGATTTCCCAAGCGTGGACAGTCGCCACGTATGTGTTGAAGCAGAAGCTCGCGGGGCGCAAGCGCTATCCGCTCGTCCTGATGCTCGAGCCTTTGTTTCGCTGCAATTTGGCCTGTGCCGGTTGCGGGAAAATCCAGTATCCGGCGCATGTCCTGAAGTCGCAGCTCACGCCCGAGGAATGTTTCAGGGCGGTCGAGGAGTGCGGCACGCCGATGGTCGCTATTCCTGGTGGCGAACCGCTGCTGCATCCTCAGATGCCGGAAATCGTCGCAGGGCTGGTCGCCCGCAAGAAATACGTTTACATGTGCACGAACGCCCTGTTGCTCGAGGAGCAGTTGCACCTGTTCAAGCCCAGCAAGTACCTGTCGTTCTCCGTGCACGTCGACGGTCAACGCGAGCATCACGACTTTGCGGTCTGCCGAGAGGGCGGTTACGACCTCGCGATGGCCGGCGTTCGCGCCGCTGTCGCCGCGGGGTTTCGTGTCACCACCAACACGACGCTGTTCGATGGCGCCGACCCGAACAGCGTGCGCGCGCATTTCGACGAGATGATGACGGCCGGTGTCGAGAGCATGATGGTCTCACCTGGCTACACCTACGATAAGGCGCCGGATCAGAAGCACTTTCTCGGCCGGGCGCGCTCGCGCAAGCTGTTTCGCTCGATCTTGTCGAACCGCAAGTCGACCTGGCGCTTCAATGCGTCGCCGATTTTCATGGAGTTTCTAATGGGCAAGAAGCAGCTGACCTGCACGCCCTGGGGAATGCCGACTTACAGTATTTTTGGCTGGCAGAAGCCCTGTTACTTGCTCCAGGACGGCTACGCCGATAGCTTCCAGGAGTTGCTGGACAGCGTGAAGTGGTCGAACTACGGCACGGAAAGCGGCAATCCGAAATGCGCCAATTGCATGGTGCACTCCGGTTACGAGGCGAGCGGCGTCAATTACACGTTCGGATCCTTCAAAGGATTGATGCAGACCGCCAAGGCGATCTTCTTCAGCAAGTATCGTGATCCCGAGGCCTTGGAGCAGTTGCGGCAGTGGCAACCGGCCGACGATCCCGTGGTCGCCAAAGTGCCTTTGTCGGCTGTGAAGGTCCGAAAGCCTGAACTCCAAGAGGTTGCCGAGGATTGAACGCCACGACCTCGCTGAACCCTGACGAAATCGAAGTGGCGCAGGGCAGGGAACAGGAAAATTTGCAGGGCTGGGTCGCGAATCTCGATACCGAGGCCGATATCCGCGCAGCGCTCGAGAAAGCGTTCGACTATCGCGGCGACATCACGATCACGCGCCGCGACGGATCGACCATCGAAGGCTATGTGTTCGACCGGCAGGCCGGCGCCACGCTCGCCGACTCATTCGTTCGCGTGCTGCCCAGCAAGCAGCCGACCCGTGTGCGCATCTCGTATGCCGAAATCGCCGCGCTGAGCTTCACCGGCAAAGATACGGCGGCGGGTAAATCCTTTGAGTCTTGGATCAAGAAGTACTGGGCAAAGAAGGCCGCCGGCGAGACGAATATTCAAATCGAGCCGGAAAAGCTGGATTAAGTATCCAGCCGTGAATGCCGAATGCCGTAGAGCAGATAGATCGCGACCGCGACGATCATCCAGACCAGGAATACGCGGATCGTCATGACGGAAAGATCCTTCATGATGAACAGGCAGGCGGCAACACTGAGGCCAGGCACCACGTAGGGGCCGAAGGGCACGCGAAATCCTGCCGTTGGCGCGGCGGCCTGCTGACGTCGCAGCACCGGCACCGCAATTGCCACCACGCTGAACGCGGTCAGCGTGCCCATGCTGACCATATCCCAGAGAAAATTCGAGTCCACCAAAGCGGCCACCATCGAGACCAGCACGCACACAATAAGCGTGCTGCTGATCGGAGTTCGGGTGCGCGGATCGATGCGTTGGAAAACATTCGGCACGAGTCCATCGCGGCTGATCGCGAATAAGATCCGGGTCTGGCCGTAGATCGAGAGCAGGGTGACGCTGAACACCGAGATCACGGCACCGGCCGACAACACGATCGCCGGCCACGAGCGTCCGGTGACGTTCTCGAGAATCACGCTTAGACCCGCCTCCTGGCCCGCAAACATCGAGGCCGGCTGCGCGCCCAGTGCCGCGACTGCAACCAACAAATAGAAGATCGTGACGATCAGCAGCGCGGCGAGAATGCCGATCGGGACGTTACGTTTCGGGTTGTGCACTTCGTCGCCGGCACAGGCCACCGTGTCGAGTCCGATGAACGAGAAGAACACGGTGCCGGCCGCGGCGGTGACCCCGACCAGTCCGCCATAACCCTTGCTATTATCCGGGTTGAAGAACGGCACGAAATTCTTTGCGTCGAATCCCGAGAAGGCGACGACCGCGAAGAACACCAGAATGCCAAGCTTGATCAGGACCATGATGGCATTCGTTGTGGCCGATTCTTTAGTGCCTCGCGCCAGCATGATGCCGCAGATCGCGATCAGAATGATCGGCGGCAAATTGAAACGCCCGCCATGAATCTCGACGCCGTTCGGCCCCGACACGAGCATCGGCGACCGCAGGGCTGTCGGGATCTGCCAATGCACGGTGTTCTGCAGGAAATTGTTCAAATAGTCGGACCAGCCGATCGCGGTCGCACTGGCGGCGAGACCATATTCGAGCAGCAGACAGGCTGCCATGATGAAGGCCGCAAACTCCCCGACCGTCGCGTAGGCATACGAATAAGAGGAGCCTGACGCCGGGATACGAGCCGCGAGCTCGGCATAGCACAGCGCCGTCAAGCCGGCCGTCACGGCCGCGATCAAGAACGACAGAAGTACGGAAGGTCCCGCCTTCGGGACCGCCTCGACCATCGTGAAGAAAATGCCGGTGCCGATCGTTGCGCCGACCCCGATCATGGTCAGCGAAAATAGCCCGATCGAGCGCTTTAACGTCTCGCCATGGTGCCCACCCCCAGCAGGGTTGCTGGGGATCGGTTTGGTCCGCGTGAGTTTCTGCAGAAAACTGGAGTTCACGCGCTGCACAATAGCAGGAGACTCACGCAAATACGCTGTATTCCGCCTGCAGCACTTCTCCCGTGCTCACGTTGATCAAGAGCGCATCCGCGCCGTAACGAACCCACTCATACCCGGCCGGCGGCACTTCGAGCGCGAACAGCCAATAGTCCGCGATGAAATACTGCGGTGCCCAAAACGCGCGTGGCAGGATCTGACCATAACTCCAACGACGGTCGACCCAGCCCGGTGGGCGACGATAGGCGCCGATGTGATAAGTGCGTGCCGCCTGGTAATTGTGCTGGTAGGCGCTGCGATCGACCGTAGCCGGGCGTTCATTCCAGCCCTTGGGTTCGGGGACGCGTTGATAGCCCTTCGGTCCGGGATGGGGTTCGGCGGGATGCGCGGCTTCGGGATGACCTCCGGCAGGCCGTCCACCGCCATGTTCCGGTTCTGCAGCGAGGCAGGCGCCCATCATCAGTAGCGCCGACAAACCCCAAGTAATTGCGACTCGATCTTTAAGCATATGTCCCTCGATTGGCTCACTAATAGCCAAAAATAATAGGCCAGATGCCCTCGCCTAGCCAAGAGTTGACGCCCTTGCGCGCGCCCTCCTTGTCGCGGATTCGTGTCGGCCCTACACTGATTTCTTCGTAGGACTGAAGGGGACGGCCATGCGCTACTCGATATCCGGTACGACCATGCAGACCATCGCCGTTGACTTAGGGCCCGGAGAGACCTTGTATAGCCAGACGAACTGCATGGCTTGGATGTCCGACAACATCCAGATGAATACTCATACCGGCGGCGGCCTGTTCGCCGGGATCAAGCGCTCGCTCAGCGGCGGAAGCTTGTTCATTACGGATTTCACGGCCATGGGACCCGCCCACATCGCCTTCGCGCCGCGTTTTCCCGGCACGATCGTCGCGCGTCAATTGGCGCCCAATGAATCGCTGATTTGTCGCAAGGAGACCTTCCTTTGCGCCGAGAAATCCGTGACCTTGGAAATCGCCTGGCAACAACGGATCGGTGCCGGTTTCTTCGGCGGTGAGGGTTTCATCTTACAAAGGGTCACTGGTCCCGGTGTCGTCTGGCTGGATCTCTCCGGTGAATTGGTCGAGCGCGACCTTGGTGTCGGCGAGCGCCTGCTGGTACACGCCGGGCATGTCGGGATCCAAGAACCCACGGTGCAATTTTCGATACAAATGGTCCGCGGATTTCGCAACGTGTTGTTCGGCGGCGAAGGATTGTTTTTGGCGACGCTGACTGGCCCGGGCCACATCTGGTTGCAGAGCATGCCGATCATGAATCTCGCGGAGGAAATCGGCCGCTATCTGCCCGGCGTCGGCTCCGACGGCGGCGGCACGATCGGCAAGGTCGCCGGCGCTGCCGCGGTCGGCGGCATACTCGGCAGCCTGCTGGGAGACTGAAACGGGGGCCAATTCGGTGGCCGTTACTCTGTCGCACCGATATCAATGACGCCGGATCTTTGGCGCGCGCTGCTCGGCGGATTGCTGATCGGCGTCGCGACCGAGTGGCCGGATCGCTTTAGGATCACGAAGCGCTTGCTGGCCGGCAACGCGCAAGCCGACGGCCGAATTTGCGCCTAGCGACGGGGAGCATCCCCGAGGTCAGTGACAGTCTCCGTAGAATGTCATCGCCCGGCTGCGATAATCGAGCAGCATTTTGATCTTGAATGCTGCGAGCACCGCATTACCGACGTTGGCGATGCGCTCAACCGCGGATCCTCGCTGTTTGTGGACGAAAACCTGTTGTCCTGCAGGCAGCGTGAACGGCCCGAAACCAACCGGCTTGCTCAGGATGAAGTTCTCTACCGTCGATTCGCCGCGTGCCCCTCTGCGAATCGAGGTGCCCTGATCGATCAGCGACTCCCTTACGCCAGGAAGATCGAGCGTGTCCTCGAATAGCGCGATGCCGCCATTCGAACCCGTATCGAGCGTCACCGGTCCGCGCGCGTCGCCCAAGCGAAAGCCTGGGATCACAGGGTAACTCTCGAAGGTTTTGAGTGGCACTCGCCAGCGGGTTCGACAGCTGCGCAGCCTCGTCCGGGCTGCGCCCGAACTGGACAAAATGGCCAGTTTTTGCGCGATGTAGTCAATGAGCAGAATCTTGTCGGACAAAAAGCTGTAGCCCAGGACCACGTCAATTCGTCGCTGCTCAGCCGCAGTGAACGCACTGGTGTCGGATGCAAGGGCTTCAAAGCCCGCAAAGTTATGCCCCTGAATGCTCAGGTCTTCGATTCTCGTCGGAAAAACGGTCATGCCCCGACCTTCGCCAAACCCACCGGCCTCGCCGGAATCGTTCCGATCGACCTTCAAACCGAGTTCGTCCGCTTCGGCAAGATTGATGACGGACGGATCAACGCCGGTATCGACAATGGCGTAAAGAGTCTTGCCCTTGATCGCAATCTCAATGCCGATTTCCGAGCGTGAAAAATCGAACGGCGTCTCGAGTGAGAATGCGCGTGACGTGGAGCAAGCGATTAGAGACAGGAAGACAGCTAGGCGCAGCGACCGGAGAACATCAACCCTCCGGACCGAGGATAGCGATCGTCGGTCAAAATCCCTGCGTGCGTTTTTTTCGTAGAGCAGCGTCATCGATGATTCAAAAAAAGCGCGCAAGGCATCCCTGTGGTCTCCGCAGCAATTGGACGGCGAGCCGGGTCAAGCCGCGGCCCTTAGGGGCGAATTCTTCTCATTGCTGTACCAATTCAACACGACGATTCTTTGCGCGGCCCTCTTCGGAAGCATTGCTCGCCACCGGGCAGAGGTTGCCGACGCCTTTGGCAAGTACGCGACCTGGCGCAACCTGATACCCGTTGATCAGCGCGTTGGCCACGGCGGTTGCGCGTTGTTGCGACAGCGTTTGATTTGCCTCAATACTGCCCACATTGTCGGTATGACCGACGACGATTATCTTAACGGTCTTATTCGTAGCGAGGAATTTGGCAATTTCACTCAACTGGTCTTTGGATTCGGGCTTGAGATCGGCTTTGTTGGAATCGAAGAATATGCCGTACAGAGCAATTTTCCCTGCATTGGCGATACCCGCACCGATGGCCGTAGCATCGACCGAGACCTTGTCCGTCTCCATGGGTTTCGGTTCGACGATTTCGATGAATGTTCCCGCTCGGCCTTTGAGCGGGCTGTCGTCGGAAGCATTCACCTCATTGGTGAAGACGCTGACGTACACGGGTCGTCCATCGATGGTAATCGTGCCCCAAAAGTAATACGGCGAAACCCCGTCGTTCAAGACCACGAATCCTAGATCCGCATAGCCACCGTAACTCTGAAGCTGTTTCATTCCGTTGGCATAGTCGACAAAGGGCTGCTGAATGCGTGACGAGCTGTCGCACTTGTCCTTTTCGCAAGAGAACCGCATGGTCAGGCCCGCCTTGGTAAGCGCCAGCTGGTAATTGCGGGCCACTTCCAGCCCCGTCCTGCCGGCGGGCGCGAGATAGACCAGCCGCGTAATTTTGCCTTCGACGGTCTCGCCTTTGACGAAGTGGTCATTGTCGATCTGATTGCTCAGCGGCAGCGTTTCTTGGCCGTAGTTGATGTCGGCGTATGCGACGAGCGACGATCCCGAGTAGCGGCTAACAAGAGGACTATCTTTCGATCCCGGCAGATCCGGAGGATCCGCAGCCGCGGCGTAGCTACCGATTAAGAGCGCACCGATCGCCGCCAGCGATCGGCACAGGGAGCTGAGGAAAGATTTCTGCGCAGCAGAAGTCATGGGTCCCGGATCCAGCTGTCCGGTCGTCACTGTACATCCGGCTGCTAGCATTCGATGACTAGAGCGCCAAGTTTCGACCCGCATCCTTTGATGTTGCATAAGAGAGCGGCAGCGATCCGTCAATGACATCCCGATACTCCTATTTTACTTTGCTCTGCGCGATGGCTCACCGATCCTGTCGCGCCACCCCAATTTTTGCAGTGGGACGGAGTTCCTCGAACAATTGTTCCAACTGACTAGGTTCGAACGGCTTCAGGATGATCCTAACACGGTCACCGAGCGCTGCCTCTTCACCGGCCAGACCATAGCCGGTTGCAATCACGATCGATACCGATGGTGCGCGTTGCAACAGTTGGCGTGCCAAATCCAAGCCGGACATCGCGGGAAGACTGACATCGGTGACGACGATGTCGAATGCATTCGGTTCGAATACCTCCAGTGCCTCTTCCGCACTGGTGACGGCCAACACTGAGCGATTCGGCAGCGCAAGAAACTCGCAGGTGATATCCCGCACGAGGTCGTTGTCTTCGACGTATAAAATGCGCAAGAGATCCTCCGACACGCTGATAACTCAGGCGGCAGCCAAGGGACAGAAGATTCGTAGCACACCGTTCGCCGCTGCGCCGCTCGCAATCTCCAGTCGACCACCGGTTATCGCCAGCAAGTGGCGTGCACCGGCGAGGACCAATTGGGTGCGCGGCACTGCGCTGCCGCCAAGGCTCAGAATCGGATCGGCGCCGTCTGGCGTGGAGAATGCCCGGGGACCATGCAATTCGATGCAGGCATGTTCTTCGGTTCGAGACGTGCTCAGGTGCATCGTCGTTCCGGGCGGCGAGCGGTCGAGGTTCAATGTCAGAATACTCAACAA
>Ga0116231_10000193_pt1 | contig 88347 bp, 53 predicted proteins | sample S1TSphgellanicum_2_FD_89695 | JGI IMG/M metagenome (GOLD analysis project Ga0116231, IMG submission 89695) | Host-associated microbial communities from peat moss isolated from Minnesota, USA - S1T2_Fd - Sphagnum magellanicum MG | ecosystem: Host-associated > Plants > Peat moss > Unclassified...
AGATGTGTATAACCAAGAAGAAAGAGGAGCCAATTGTAGTAATAACAGAAGCTACCAATCAATTTCATAAAGGTCATAAGAATAATTCATATGCTTGCCACATATGTGGTCTCAATGGGCATAAAATGATGAATTGTCCCAAGTTTGCAAAGATGGAGAAGATGTTCCAAGGGAAAAATGCACCAAGCTTATAAAGGAAAATAGTAATTAAGGTTAAAACAATCATTGTAGATGTGAATGCAATAAACTTTAATGTTGTTACAAGAAGTAGAATCATAAAAGACCAGTTATTCCAATAGAGAGAACCTCAAAAGAATGAAAGTATTACAGATTGGGAGAAGGAGGAAATTTTTTAAAAGATAATGGTAGAGACCATTCAAAAGTTGTAGAAGGCACAAACTACTAGTGCCACTAGTTGCAAATGTGGTTGTAGTCCTAACCACCATTTATGATTGCCTTTTCTATGATTACAATTTTTTTAAATGTAAATAAACATTTTTCTTGACAAAATTTATGTTGCCATGTGTTAATATGAATTTAATTTAATTTTTTATTTTTCAATTAAAAGTTGCCACATGGCAATTTATAACAAAATATTTAATTATTTGACCCAATTACATGATGCCACGTGGCATGCGAGGCATAACTTAAGTTAGACAACCTAAACTAAGCCACCCAGGCTAGCTAGGAGATATAGGTTAAAAACAAACCTAGGCCATGTACTTAGATTATAACCCACTAACTATGACTATGATGCAAGCGAAAACATTTGAACCCCTTACCTCCACTTTGGGGTTTAAATCTTCAACCATTGCACTACAACATTTTTTTGTAATAATATTAATTGTCACAAAAGTATAAACAATAAGTTTTTAAAACTTTAGTCAACCTAGGGTACTTAGGAGTTTAACCTAGGTTTATTTAAACTAACCTAGGTTTTAATAGGTTAAAAAAGGTTGCTCCAAGGTAACCTAGGTTAAATTAGGCTAGACCATGTTATTTAGGCTAAATTAAATCTAAATTGGTTAAACTAGGTTAAACTAACAAAAATTTAGATAAATTTCATTTTAACTTGGGTAAATTATGTCATTTTATAAGTTAAATTTGGTTAAACTTCATTACACTTGTTTAAATTAACATATATTTGGCTAAATTAGCCCATTTAGATTAAATTTGGTTAAACTTCATTACATTTGTCTAAATTAACATATATTTGATTAAACTAAGTCATTTAGGTTTAATCTGATTAAATTTCACTAAACTTGACCAAAATAACATAAATTAGGTTAAATTAAAATATTAACCTAAATTTGGCTTAAATTCACTAAACTTGGCTAAATTAAAATGTTTAGTGAATTTAAATTGAACTAAAATATTTAGGTTAAACTTTATTAAACTCGTTTAAATTAGAATAAATTAGGTTAAACTAAGATATTTAGGTTAAATTTCATTAAATTTCACATAACCTAATTAAACTTGGTTAAACTAAAATAAATTAGGTTAGATCTAGCCATTTAAATTAAATTTGGTTAAATTTCATTAAACATGTTTGAACTTGGCTAAATTAACATAAATTAAGTTGAATTAAAATATTTAGGTTAAATTAGGTTAATTAGGCCATTTGAACCAAATTTGGCTAAACTTCATTAAACATGTTTGAACTTGGCTAAATTAATATAAATTAAATTGAACTAAGATATTTAAGTTAAATTAAGTTAAATTTGGCCATTTAATTTAAATTTGGATAAATCTTACTAAACTTGATTAAACTTGGTTAAACTTGGTTAAACTTGACTAAATTTGGCTAAATAAACATAAATTTGTTTATAGTTGATTACATTAAGCCAAACATGGTTAAACAAGGTTAACTTTCATTAAAATAAACTAATTTTTAAAAATTAAAAATTTATATTAAACTTGGCTAAATTTGGTTAAACTAACATAATTTAGGCTAAACTAGGGGAATTAAGTTGACCTAGGTTAAAGTTGACCAAATTTGGTTAACTAAACTAATTTTGGTTAAATTCAAGGTTAAATTACGATAAAATGATTAAATTAAATTGAGTTAATCTTGGTTACATTAAATTAAAATTGATTGAACTTTGCCAAACTAAGCCAAATTAAATTATGGGGGCTAAATTACGCCAAATCAAAATTAAATAAATAAATAAAGATAATTTAAGGTAAATTATGCTAGTTAAGGTTAAACTAAGTCCAATTAAACTAAAGTTTATTAATTTAAACTAATTTAAACTAAATTAATGTACTTAGTAAACTAGGTTAAAATAATTTGTTGGGCTATAACAGGTTGAACTAAAAATTTTCAATTAAACTAAACATAATTAAGCTAAATTAAATTAAACAAAAAAAATAAATTAAGTTAAATGAAATTTAAAAATTAAGTTAAATTAAATTAAACTAAGATTTTAAAGCTAAATTATACTAAATTAAGCTACTTAAGTTCAATAATGGTACATTAGGTTACACTAAACACATGTTACATATTATAATATTTTAGTAGATCATGTTGGTGTGATGTGTTATTATATGTGCAAACCTCATTCCACTTACATTCCTTAACCAATCTTTAGCAATAAAATCATTTTGTTAAACCATAGATTATCCATTTGTTTAAGATTGTCATAACTTGTCCAAAAAATTAAACAACACAAGTTTAATCATGTTCATGTCTATTAAACCCACTATTTGTAATTGTAATTATAGTCGTAATTATAGTCATAATCACCTATAATCATATTTGTAGTTACATTTATAATCACATAATCATAGTTATGACCATAATCATTAAAATGAAAATGACTAAATGGCATATATGACTACATGACTACATTTAGATACTACTCACAATTTGTTTTAATCATAAACACCATGTTTTAACATTATTGTATTGTATTAGTGAAAGAAGACCATTTATTTTAGCAACATGATTGTTATTACATTTTCCAATGTTGATAAAAAACAATTAGTGAATTGGTGTTCCATAATGTTGACAAAAAACAATTAGTGAAATGGTGTTCCATAATGTTGACCTAGTTTGGTGTTGAATTGGAATGCTAGACCAAACATCAAAAGAAAATTACAATAGGAAATGTTCAAGATACTTAAAAAATGCAAGACATGTGGTTGATGTTTTGTTGTGTACATAAGTGGTCTCCTTTAGATACAAAGACTATGAAAGTAATTTAACAATTTTGGCCACAATTTGAAGGTGGGCAGAACAATGATGCAACACTTGGTTGTTTGCAATATTTTCCCAGTGAAAGTGAAGAAACATAAAACAATTCATAGGAAGACCATGGATAAATTCATCCAACAACAACAAATGCTTATTGTTTGTACTATTTATACATCTTCACAAGGAGCTTTCATGTTGATTTGATTTATACCAACCTCATCAACACCTATCATTTAGACAATCACACTTGAAGTTCCTCACAAATGTGCGTGGATGTAACAAAATTTTCAATACGTTTGTAATACCTTTTATTCATCAAATCATTTTCTATCACCTTACCAACGACCACCATTAGTTGAAGTTGCCAACACTTTGCCTACAACACAGGAGATAACTCCACAAATTTGTCCAAACGTTGATTACATCTACATCTACATGCACTTCTTCTCCAATATCTTTTGAAAAATTAAATTGTTTTAATGATATTTGTGAGTTTGTTGCATTTAGAATTCAACACTATAATCAATGGCAAATAATGTTAAACAAATTTATGTAGCTTACTATATAACATGAAATGTTACAAACTTGTATGTAAAAAATTGACAATGAATTGAAAGAAAAAATGAAATAGATTGAATTTTTTACAAAGGGTCAAAAAGATTATGACCGAAAATTCTATAAGCTTAATAAGGAGAATAATCTACATATCAACACCATTAATAAGTTGCAAAATTAGATAAATGAATATGAAATTATGAAAGCAATGATGGAAACCCTTAAAACTCATGTTCACACACAAGAATCCAACTACTAGGAAGCGTAGGAGAAATTAGAAAGACTCAAAGTTATAGCTAAACAACACAAGTCCAAGGTGGAACAAGTCATCAATTAGTTTCAACAGAAGGATTAAGAGCTTGCAAGTCCACACCAACTCTTGGAGTGCCAATGTTAGGAAGCAAAAGAATCTTTGCTTGTTGTAAAAAATGTTTGGTTGATGAAACTAAATGATTATTTAATCTCAAGTTTGCACATGATCAATGCTACAATCAAAATTCAATAATTACAACAAGACCAACAATTGTTGTTGTTAACCTTTTCAAGGAATATGATGATTTGCTTTTAAATTAGACATTTTTTCATATTTGAACTTCATCATTGGAATAAAAGCCTTCCAAGTGGGAGCCATGGTGGCACAAAATATAGAGCATCATTCAAAGTATGTTACTTTAAACATTTTATTCAAAAAATGTAGATGAAGTTCTATATCAACACAAATTGGCATCTTATGCCAATGCATACCTGACCATGTGTATGCATCCATTAGGTTTACACCAAGTCTTATTTGTGAATCATCACCAATCCAACAAATCCACAAGACAAAAAACCCTAGATGTAGGCGACACAACCTTCAATTAAGCAACCTACAAAGCCTAAAGGTGGTGGATCACATAATTAATAGCAATTGAGTATATAGTTGACATTTTTGAACCACATATTCAAACTATTTGTGTTTAGATAGGCTTGGTTACATGCGTAGAATTCATTGAAAACCAATTCATGATTTAGAAAGCTAATTTATTTTGTAAATGGATTAAAAATATGAAATCCAAAATATAATAGGGGTAAATGTTAAAAGGTGATCCATAGATAGGTCGATTACTCTATTTATAATTATGTAGATTAGCTATAGTAATCAATAATGTGTAGTTCTTAGATAATTAAAACAAGAACAAAACATTGTTATTGGTTACATTTTACTTGCTATATTTTACTAGCCATCATTTTGATTTCATTTTCAAATGCATATTTTCTATATATAAGCAAAAAATGTAATTTTGAAAAAAATGGTAATGAAATGAAAAATGAAAATGATAACGAGGAATACAAATTTTAGGAATACAATTTGCTTACACAATTTTGTGAAGAAACAAGTATATTTTGCTTGCTTTTGATTATAGAAATTTGTGTTGCTTATTATAAATAAAGAATTGAATACACAATAATTCATTACAACATTTTTTATCTTTAAGATGAAGGTCTAAAATGAGAATTGAAAATATAAAAATACCCTTTTTACATAGTATGAAATGAAAAATATACTTCAAAAGTGAGGTTATAGGAGTGTAGATGAGGGTTTAGTCATATTAACATGTACCATTAGCAATCATAACCATTACTTAATTTTTTGAATTCTAGATTGTATATATATATATATATATAGTTAAAATACATTATGTACATATCATAAAAATTTGGAATCAATTTAATGAATGAAAAATACATAATTTATATTTTAAAAAACTCATAACCACTACTTAAAGGCAATTTTGACACTAAAAGAACAATTTGAAAAAAAAATTATGACATATTTTAGGATTTTTTAAATATACACCTTTACATAATAGTATCAATTTTTGTAAATTTTTTTTGGAAAGATGTATTAAAAAGATTTTAAAAATATTCTTTAAAAAAAAGAAAAAAAGTAGTGGTTTAAGGGGGCACTTGTGGCTCCTTATATAGCATGGTTGGACCCATGAGCTCAAATGAGCCAAAATCTATGTCAAAATGTCAATTTTTTTATAATCTTGGTACATATGTTGATGTGGTGTCACTTTAATGGCATGTGAATCATGAAAAATTGTGCTTATTGAATAATATGAATGTGAAAGCATGAAATAATAAGCTAATCATGCCAAGGTAAAGTCCTTTCCAAGGACCACATTTTCCACATGGTAGTTTTCTATTGGTTTATATTAAAATTTTCACACAATTTTTCAAATTAAATATCAAATTTGAGGTCAAATATGACATATAACACGATAAAAACTCGATTTGTTTTACATCAAGCCTTACATTATAATCAAATCTATAACTTCACTTTGAACCATGGTTACAAATTCAAAATTATAATAATGCTTAAGGATGTTTGAATATCAAAATCTAAAAGGGCATATATATATATATATATACATTTTTGGAATGTCTTGAACACATGGATCCCTACTTGTGGAATATATTGAAGTTCACCAAAAAAATGAAATGATTTGGTGAACATTTGAAACAAAAAACCACATGTCCACATGTTTTTTTTTAGTGTTTTAAACATATAAAAGGACTTTGAAACACAATGAATTTTCATGAAAATTTTGTAATTACAACTTTGAAAGTATAAAAATTTATTTCAAAATTTTAACGGATTTTTGGATATATAGGGTTTTCATGGTGATTTTTCAAAAATTCGAATTTTTTTTTTTAAGGACTGTCCACACACTCTATGGCTCCTTATTTCATGTTTTCACCCTATTGTGATTTGAACAAAATACCTTTAACAACTTCATTCAATAACACTATTTTCACAAAAGGCCCCTTAATTTTCATAATACAATATCTTTGATGCTCAATTTTTAAAAATATATTGATAGGCAACTATTTAACACATTTGAAAAACACTCAAAACACCCAAAAATTTTAATTTTGTATTTTTTGAAATTTAATGTTTGTTTGAAGTTCATGAATCCTTTGCCATAAATAAATGTCATGCAATGTACATGGTGTTTAACGAAAAGTTTCTTACTTTAATGTAAGAAATTCATTCATGAAATCATCAATATTTTTTTTGATGATTTGTTGATTAATCAAATGCACCATTGAATTTCATGCATTTTGAAAAAAATACAATTAAAATGACAAAACATTTCTTGTAATGCCCAAGGTAGTTTAGGTCAATTTCCAAAATGCTTCACACCAAAATTCCATTTTGGCTTGATGCACCAATTGATCTAATGCAACTAGGTTATATTTTAAGCATCAAACTAAGAATATGCCAACTTTGTTCATTGGTGAACTATGTGGATGTTTGTGACCACAATTTTCAAATTGCATCTATCATTCATAACTTAAAATGACATCTTCATTGTTTGTTTTTATCTAATGGTCCTAGCAAGTTTATTTTGAAAACACATAGTTTTTCCCTCATGATTCTTGCAATAAATCTTGTCAAGAGTGATAGTGTGCACTTTCTTGCAACAATTGATTTGAGAAATGCTTTGGGTTTGTTAAGAATGTGCATCGAGCATATTGTAAAGACTAAACAAAACGTGTGAACTTGAAAACAATGTTATGATGGGTTCAAATGCATTAGACTTCAATTTCATATCATCTAATTACTTTGGTCGGTTGTGTTGATCTTGTTTTTTACTTTCATGTGTAACATGTTTATAAGCTACAATAATTTGGACCATTGTCACACACACACCATTACATGTTTGACAACAAATGGATATGGTTGGTGCAGTTGGTGAACTGCACCACCGAAAATGTGAAACTTTTAGGCACTATATTATCAAACTAAATCTTGACAAGACACTTGAAAGGCATGTCTCTTTTCTTTTAGGAGTTTCAATTAAATGATTTGTAAATATGTTCTATGACAAAGTTATTAAATGTGATGATCTTTTAGGAATGAACTTTGCAAAAGTTTAACAATTCATATAAAACATAAAAAGATGTTTCTTGTCACCTTTTTGTCCATATACATGCAAAGTTTGGATTTTAGAAGATAGCCCTAGTGTGGAACTTGTTGCAAAATTCTTTGAAGTATTTTCAAATGAAGTATTTTGATGAACTCCACATGATTGTTGTGTACTGCAACATCCATTGGTGCATTAGTGGTGAGCTATTTAGGGAAAATGCAAATTTTTTGCATCCTTAGAAGTGCAACTTATTCGGGTTGTTGTTAGGATTACATTTGATAATCAATGGAATGTTGCATATACTTAATTCCCAACAAATCTAGGATGATTTGACACCATGACCAATTATAGGCAAATAAATTTCTTTTTCATTCTCTTATTGTTTGTTTTTTCACAAATTCTTCGATGGATAACAATCTTCAATAAAAAAAACTTTCATGCACACTATGTTCTAGAGTGATCTTTGTTGAAGATCGTCCCTTAGATTAGTACATTATTGAATTAGCTTCCTTCCATTTAATGTGGATCTAAGCTTGAAAGAAAAAATAGATGTACATGGCAAGACATATGATATGTGTTCTTTTGTGTTGAGGCTCAAGAAGTGGGGAAAGATATGTAAACATGAACAATGTAGGTTGTGCATTTCTTCCAAAGAAGTCTTGAAATACTCAAATTTTGAAGTTTTTCAATTTTATACAAGTCTAGATTTCGAGTTACTACCAAGGATGTTTTATGTTCGACTACACGTGTCTTTGAGGTGGTACATGTTAGTATATATATGTAAACACATTTTATCATTTTCTAAAGGATGTGCATAGAGGACAACTTTGAGGTAAATTTCATAACCCTTCCATTTGCTTACTTTGTAATGATCACAAGCTAGCTAAGTACTTTCTTTTGAATGACAACCTAAACCATTTTGGTATGTACATTTTGGAGAACTTATTTGCCTTACAAATCCATAATCATTTGTTGTAGTGTTGTTGATGAAGGTTTCTTGAATGTTCTTATGTGGTGGGCTTAAGTGCATGGAGAGTGAATGCAATATGAAAGAATCTAATTTAGTGGGAGATGAACCATATGTTTTGCGAAAGCTTAAAGGAGTCCATGATCATTCTTGAATAATCAAGTTGAAGGTTTGCCATCATCATCTTTAGTTTCATTTTTGAAGAAAGAGACAAAAGGCCATGCATTTTTGGATATGTATTTATGTGTGATATTTGTGTCAATAAACTAGATGTTAATTTTTACCCTTTTTTGTATCCACATTCAAGAAAACATTAGTTCAACTATTATCAACAAGACATCCATCTACCACTTCGCATCAAGTATGTTAATGTTGAAAAATTGTAGAAACTTAGCCTTCCCAAAAATCCACCAAAATGGTATAAATAAAAAAATAATGGAGACATCTAATCTCAACAACATTTTGGACATTAGAGATGGAATAATTTGATCTAAGATAGTTATATAGATGAAGATTCACCAAGTAATAAGTTTTTTTTTCCCTCAACATTTTAAATGTTTAGTTTTTTGCAACCTTACATGTATTTATTTTGCATGAAAAATGTCCTTGGAGAGTTTGCTTTGTATTGAAGTTGTAGAATTTTAAAATATAAAGTTAATTTGATTTTGGAATGGGTTGTTATGTTTGCACATAGGTTATGTTTATGAGCATTTGGAATTACACCATTTTATGGGCCATAAAAATTCAATCAATTCATGTTGAGCTCCATATCAAAGAATTAAATGTCCCATTGTTGACTTTCCAAACATCAAGGTTTTACTTTCCACATTGCCACAAATTTCAAGCAATCAAATTCTAATTTGTTTATTCATTAATCCATGTTTTTTCATTTCTAGTTGTGTGAGTCCTTAGTGTAGCACTAATATAATTTATGTTAGGAATCATGGTCCTTGGTGTAATAATTTGAGTTTACATCACATATTAAGTTAATCTATGGAATCCTTGAGTCAGCACCATGTGTTTAAAAAAAACACATACAATATTTCTTTAAGCACTAAAAGCTTTTGGTGTACTTAACCTTTGTAGTCATTTTTTCATCAACTATATTATTTACTTAAACACCTACATTCCCTTAGGCAACATTCATAGTCATTGGTTCAACATCATGGCTTGTTTTCAAATAATTAGTGTCATTGGGTCAACACCTTCCACTTGTCCAACACTCATTATGTTTTTATAAGTCTACCTAACACACCAAGTGATTTCACTAGATTTTGAGTGAATTCATTAGTATTAGTAAACGGGGACTAGTTGGAAAGTAGTGAATTCAATAATCTAGTGAATGGGGACTAATGAACTACACCCACATTTTGTAGTAGTGTTGCATTAACATTATGGGTTTTTTTTTCCATGAACACTTGTTGTCATTCCATGATTAATGTTCACTTCTTTTCCATCACTCAATGTGCTTCTTAAAAGTCTTCCCAACACATTTTGAAGTCCTTGCATTAAAGCATTATGGCTTCTTTTCTAGCACCTATTTTCATTCCACGAATAGTGTTCACTTCTTTTCCAACACTCAATGTTCTTCTTAGAAGTTTTTCTAACATCCTAAGTCCTTGCATTAGCACTATGGCTTCTTCTCCAAAACTTGTTGTCATTCTTTAATAATGCGATCATTTTTTTTCCAACATTCAATGTGTTTCTTAATAGTCTTCCCATCAACCTAAGTCCTTGCATTAACATTATAGTTTCATTTCCAACACCTATTATCATTCCACAAGTAGTGTTCATGTATTTTTAAATTCTCAATGTGCTTCCTAAAAGCATTGCCACAAGCCACCTTGCTTGAATCAACATTTTGGTTTATTGTAAAACATGAATTTATGTCATAATTCCATTATTTTTCATTCTTTTGTAGCTAGTACCTTAATAACTTCATCATTCCATGTTTGCTAGCACCTACAGTTATTGCTTTGTTTTGTGGGTTTTTAAAAATGTGGATTTAATGCCATTCCATTGATAACCTTCAAATTATTTTGACATTGTTCATTGATGTTAATTTTATCATGTTTTCTTTGTTGCATGACAAACCTATGTCTCATGGTTCAAAGATATGAATTATTCAACTTAGTTGTGTGCCATAGCTACATTGTGAACATGTTTTTTTTTTTTGTTGCACTTTGCAAAAACTAAAAGTGCTTGCATGATCTAACACATTGTTAGTCTAATCCTTAATTTTTTATGTTATGGTACACCTAGATCATTTGGAATACATAAGACCCTTGAATTGAAATTCATTCCTATAACAAGGCTACATTGTCCTCATATTTTAAAATTTGTCACTCTAGCCTCTTGCCCACATCCATTGATGTGAGAATTGGTGTGGGTTTTTGCCTTTCTAGATTTGGACATTCAATTTTTTCACCTTATCATGGTTATTCAACATATTTTGATGCTAATTGTGGTGTGTGATAAAATTGTAAATGAGACTTCCAACATGAGTAGAAAAAAGATATTTCCACCCTTGGATGGGTGATTTGGTTCAAATTCTATGTGCAGGCTAATTCCTCCCTACATTTCAATTTTGCACAATTGCCTACATATTTTGTAGTTGATCTACACCTTTTTGTGTGTTGAGTTGCATATATTGAATGTATTTTGTTGTCCACAAATGGGACACCTTTCAAGTGCAACAATAAACCTTGATGAACATTACCATCATGTCATAGATGGCATGGATAAAGATTCACTATAGGAGATCAAGGTATTAGTCAAAGGTGAGGTTTCTCACACATTTGACACAAAAAAATTTGTGATTACATTGGCCGCCAACAAAAGGTTTTTGGTTCAACATTTGTTCAATGAGGATGGTGATGGCCCAATTGAACATCTAAAAGGTGACAAACTCCATTAGAAGATGGGCAAATTCTTTCATATGTGTTTTTTGAACATTTGAAACTTGATTGCTTCATTTAAGCAAAACCTTGGGAATAAATATTACATTGATATCGTATTTCTACTGAAATTTAAGAGTTAAACTTTATTTTTTAAGCAATTGTTTAGACAAAAGGTTTTTCTTTTGAAGATGTCTATCCACACAATCAAAAGCGGGGGAGGATTTAATGAAGTGGATGTAGCCTAATTATGATTTGAAAAATGTTTGAGTTATGTTTGATCATGTTAAATGTGTCAAAGGTTGGATGATCATGGCATGCAATGTGTATGCCTTGGTCTACTATAAAATCATGACCATTGCAATTTGTGACATGCAATTAGAAGACATTGATGTTCAAGGCCTGCTATGGAGGAAATTCAAAGAAGTTATGTTGAAGCATGGTGGTATTAAACCCAATTTCAAAGGCTTTTATGGCAAAAAATGTAGAAGCAAATTGGAATGAGGTGAAAATCATAAATGGTATTAATGATCCCACCATGAAAAAGGTCGACAAGGAAAATACTTATTTGTTTCACTAGACTTACTCATTGGATAAACATACCAAATGATTGATCACACCAAATCTCCAATAACAAACAAGGCTCTATATTACAAATATAATAATGTTAAATCTATGAAAAAACGAATGTTTGATATGCTATGATTTAATGTTGGTGGTACTCATTCAAGGTTGTAACCAAGAATGGAGTTTATGAGTTTTGCACTTCTAGCACTTCCATGTGAGGCAATGGGGAGGATTCATGCTACATGTATGATTTCTTATTTGATATTTATATTTCATTTCACCCATCCTTTGAATTTTGCAAAAGTTTAGTGTGGAGGAGTTTGCAAACATGCCAATTTGTAACAGGTTGGAAACAATCCATAACATTTGGTTCCAACATTTTGGGAAGAGGGGTGCATGGTTGTATGTTGTAACCTTTGATGATTATGCATGAACTTCAAGCATAATACATTATATAGGCATTATTTGAAGGGTGGTAAATGAAGTCAAGGTTTGAATAGGAATGAGTTCAATTTATGTAAAACAAGCTAGTCTAGTGACCCCACGCAAATGGTGACAACAATTGAAAAATACGCCTTGGGCTTTTCATTTATAATATGCACATCACACTTAAAGGGTGAAGAAATTTTTGGATCCATGAAACAAATGTTAGATTTGACTTTAAGGTCAAAGGGTAATTCACAAAACATGATCATATGGACTTCTTTCATTCATGATTGAACTCGATTCATTGTTGGTTCAAAAATTCATGTTTATAAGTCTAGTGGTATTATGTGAGGTGAGACTTCAATTTTGATGCATGAAAGGTTCAAAGTGTAAGAAAATGTTTGTGTGGATAATGTTTGGAGAATTGAGTGGTGCCCCCCATAATCTAATATTCATTACTTTGTAGTGCAAATAGGCACTAATAAGTTTTGCAAAAGTCATGTGGCATACTTGCTCCATGTTATGATAGGTTACGATGTGATTTCAAAGGGTTTGGATATATTTTTCACAAGTTTTGGTTTTGTGCTGATGATTTGATTCGTTGTGTGGGAGACACTAAAAGAAAGTATGTTGTGGATTGGTTAGTTGTGCCTTAATGTGGCTTGTGCAAGTAGGAACCAACTTGTCTAGAGATGAGGTGACAACATTATAATAAGTTGGATATTTTCTATGCAAACAATAGAGATGTGCCTTTTGGACCCTTTTTGGGATTAAAAGTTCTATTTCAATCAATCAACCTTTGGATCCAAATTCATGGTCACAAGTTTGCATTAAAAAAACTATATATGATAACCTACAACATTGAAACTCTCCAGTTAACAAAAAATAAAATGGGAGCATGTTGGACTTTAGAACCTACCATTTTGCCACCCATGGAGGTTCCTTTTCCCAAATTTCCTAACTTGCACCTACATTGATTTTATTGCAATGATGCCAAGTTCATTGTAAACACTTGTATTATATTTTACTAGATGTAATGTATTCTGGGTATACAAAAGATTTCATTCATTTTTTGACTTAGAGTTGGAGTGAAGTTCAAAGCTTAACAAGGTATGCTAGGGCTATCACTCATTCTTAGTTTGTCACGCAAGGTCCAAGTTGATTAGTATGTATCGATGAGATTATGACAATGTATGTACATTTAAAATCATAGCATAATTGTTTACTCAATGTAAAACTTTGAAAACATGAAATCAATTCGGATACATGTTATTATATGTGCAAATGGAAAATACATTAGTTATACAAAAATTTCAAATTTTGAAATGAATCAAATTTGTTTTTGTGCTAGAAATTGAATGGTACACCTATGTGTGTGTGTGTGTGCACGCGTGCAAAGGGGTACAACTTAATTCAAAAGTTATCACATAAGTTGCCTTAGTTTTGTCTTCACAATTTTTCATCCATTCTTTAAACCTCATTAACACCTCACTTTTTTCATATTCCGTGTGATGTAGCAAAATATTTTGTGAATGTGGTAGAATATTTTGCCACATCATCAAATATTATGCCACACATTGTGAAATATATCCAAAATATCCCACCTGATATGGCATGGAATATTTTAAAAATATTTTCCCATGTTCACACATTCATGTTCATGTTCATTCGTTCATTTAATAACATTTTTGTTATAGATCTATCTATCAACATATGATTTGGGGTTAACTTCCTACTAGTAATATGAACTAGAATAAATAATTGCAAAAAATTTGTTTTGAATTTCATTCTAGGCCCTAATAGTATAATTTTTGAAGAAGTTAACACATGAAATGACACATCATTCAAGCATAGTCTCGATTAACTCCTTGAATTGCACATCTAGCCAAAATATTGTGTAACAAATTTTTTTCAAATTGTGGTTTTAAGTAAAATATTAAATCTTTTGGAGTTGTTTCATGAAAATCAAAAATTGATGTTTTCTCTTTTTTTTTCTCTTTAGTGTGACCCGCAACTTCATTATAACCTATGGTCACCCCTTGATAAGGTCATTTGAAAAAAGTTCCCATGTGCACAATTAAAATGATTTCACATCACAACAAGCACTTTCATTTGTAATACAATGTGAATTGTACCACTTCCACATCTAGCTCCTTGTCACAAACATTGGAAATCCATAGAGTTGTGAGGCCACTAAAGGTCCACGATTGATGACAAGTCTAAATGATGAGTGCCTACATTGTTGTACAAATTTCACTATAAGAGCACATGCAACTATCATGTACCTTTTTCTCAGTTGAAATTTCATGTCATTGAAACCTTGTAATAAGTTTTTCAATTCTTGATGGTATTGGTCACATGTGTTGTTTAAGTTTTCAGCCTTTGCACCCACCAAGGTTTTAGTTATTGGAATGTGTAAGAGTTACATGTAGGCCTTCATATCTTCCTATGCCTCTCCTTCAACCCTAAATGGAAAGAAGAAAAATTTGAACCCACATAGAACAAAACAAATAGAAAAAGTGAAAATATTGGTAAACAAAAAATAAAAGGCTACAACTTCACATGATAAAGAACTTGGCCAACAACTTTCCAAGGAAACTGTCCTTTCAACTTATAAAGAAGAATCTTTTGACCTTTGATTCTTGTCTTTTAACAAAAGGAGAAAAGAACACAAATTGAACAAACCAAACTCCAATAAACAAGTCGAACTCTAGAAATGACAAACAACAAAAGTCCCTTCAAAAAATCCCTCCAGCCTTGATTCTTGTTTTCTCATAAAACAAGAAAATATATATGCCTTTAAACAACTATTCCCTGTTGTTGCATCACAACGCCTCATCCTTGGGAATCCATAGAACCATGTTTGAAACCAAGTGTCACTGTAAATATGTCGAGTCAACAATGATGCAAAATGCACTGTTCACATACATCACCTCTACCATCTTTGACTATCATTATTGTTGAAATTTTGAACGACAAAAAATATTTAAATTCAAAACTCCTACACTACAGGTCTGAAAATTACAAAACCACCTTGATGCAGCTGTACTCATTGAGGACTTTTCAATGGTATCAAGAGTGCGACCCCAATTCCCCAAGAACTTGCACTCCAATTCCCCAAGAAATTTAGAAGTGAATTTTATCAAATATTAAATCATGAAAAATACTCAAAATTCAACAGGCAGAAAGGCCAGCAGAAGTTTCACCTGCACCCCATTAAAGTTTCTGGTTTGAACCTAAGACCTTTCATGGTTCCAAAGTTCTGGAAGGGGCTATCCGAGTGAGCTATCACAGCCACCATCAGGTACAATGGTTTTCAACAGAATAAAGGAAACAAGGATGTTCCCATATGTCTCGTTGTAAAGAATACAAATAATTGTACTACTCTGTATTTAGTCCGTATAGCAAGTTGAAATCATATTCCTATGTTAAGAAATGTTGAAATAACTGTTCATGGTGATGGACCAATCAGTGTGCTACTTGTAACAAAATGGATGGAGCCTCGTGCACACCCCTAACCATAGAATGCAAGGAAATGTAAATTGACGTTGTAACAACAAATGTGGCTTGAAATCTGAATTTCTTCACCTTGTACCACAAAAGTAGCTCAGCAATATTTACCAAATTACCAATTGATGTGCAAAGTGGCATGGTTATTAGAGCCTCGCATTCATGTTTTCCTATTGTATCTAAAGTGAATGACAAAAGTTTGCTCACGGCATCTGATTCGTTTTGAGATGTTTTGAAGCTTCCTGATGTGTATAAAGAAGAACTAAGTACAAAATTGCTCACAATGATTATGGGCTCCCAAGTACATGTTACCTTTTGCACTGATGAACCCCAATAGAGTTGCATTTAATGAGTGACGAGTCAGGACGTCAGGACTTGCTGGAAGGAACAGCTTTTAATGTTCAAGGTAAACAACCCTGCTAGCACCTGCAGGGTGAAGAACCAATAATGCTTTGATGATATGAACCAACAAAGCCTAGAACGTGGGCTTCTTATTCAGAGGAAACCACTATGAGAAAAAATTATCTTCACCCGGCAAGTTATTATGGTGTATGGAACCAATCAATTGTATCTGGTTAGATGTTCAACACTGACTTTTTAGTGAGAAACATAGCTTTCATTTAGTTTAAGATTGTATATGGACACATCTTTTATTATTTGTGCCACTTTGTTATACAAATCTTTTTAGGCAGTTTCAAATTGAACAATTAGTAGACATGTTTTTTCAAGCTTTGCAAAATGTAGTTTTATATCTATTGAAAACTGTCAAAATACAACAATATTTCATGATTACATATCATTTATTCTGTAATAGATTATTACAGACATATGTACAATGTGCATGCATATCAAAATTAAATATCTGGATTACTTTTGTTGCAATTCTTTTTTTCTTACTGTGTTTGTCCCAATTCCCTTAATATGCTATTCCATGAGTTTGGGTTCCTATTTAAGCAAGTTATTATTTTTACTCAAATGCACTGTAAATGAAAGGAAACCAGTTTAAAGAGCTCCAATTTTTTGGGGGAGGACTAAAAACTAATCCTGAAGCCTCCTTTCAAAATCAAGAACCAGACAACACTGGTTCATACCTTCTAGTGATTTGGAAGGTTCAAGTTGTCATAACAACCTCCAAAGAAATTCCTAGTGTAGTTGGAGGAGTGCTTACTACGAGTAAGATCCTGTGCAACATTTCAAAAAATGAAACACTTGCTCTTGCAAATGTTTCACTTTTTGAAATGCCATGTGTTATTTTTTAGTTTTTTCCCTTGATGAGTATCCTGCAAGTGTCTGATGGGTATCATGAGAAAAAAAGTTTAAAAAAATATCAATGGAAATCCATTGATTTTTAGGCACGGCCTCAGGCTGGGGCATCCCCAAAATAACGAACCCTTGGCCTCTGACCTCAGGTGCCCATTATTTTGGGAATGCCCCAGCCCTGGGCAGTTACCTTACACTTAAATTGCAGACCGGGTCACTACTGTTGGTTCTGATATTTCCGACCTGTCTATGCTACATAACAACTTACTTCTGCTAGTTTATGAGCTAGTTTTGGACCTTTTATGCTAGCAACAAATGGATTGGACACAAATGTCCTTTAGTCTCAGCCTACCTATGGGCAAACTGTGGCAGAATGTGACCTCAAAAGCAGAATGCCACTTCACCCCACTCTTTTGCCTAGGCTGTTGGCATTCATTCTAAGCAAGATTAGCCAAGGTCCATTAAAGTTATCCATAAAGTCAGGCGAGTAGGGGGCGAGAACAGCCAGTTTCGACATAATAGGGCATCAAATGCGTAACTAGAAATGAAATTTCACAAAACGGGGACCCGAATTTTTCCACCAATTTTGGTGCTAAACTGAGTTTCATTCCCTCTTTCCTTTTTCCTGAGGGCCTCCACTGCTGCTACTTATATTTTCACTGCTCCTACCTGTACAACCACTATAATTACTCTCCAACCTTGTGCATTAAATGCTGAGTTTCAGCATTTCATACTGAGATTTAATAAAATTTCCTTACTTTGGGGATGCTATTGAAAGAGAGGAGAGTGGGTGAAAGAGAGGGTGACTTTCCGGATGACTTTATTAAATCTGAAAAATTTGACCCTGTTGCAAAAAAATTCAACTTACTGTTCACAAAGATGCTCACTATTTCTGTAATGAATTTTTTTCGTCCAGGAAGTCTAATATCTATCAAGACCAAAGAACCGCGTTACGGACCTCGCAAAAGAAAAAGGAAAGGAAAGAAAAGCGTTAATAGAGTCCTTCCTCGTCCTGTCGTCTTCGTTGTCACTCTCTCCTTGCTGCGCCTGTCGCATCCTCCGCCGCGCGACTACTGTCCTCTGGGTGCCGAGTTGCTGTCGGATTGCACTACTAGTTTGGTTGCACCCTGTTGAAAGTCGTCGCTTTTACGGCATCCCAACGTGTTTAGTATTGAGAGAGGGAGACACTGATCATCTTGATACAAAGTCTCTTCGGCTGTTGTGTTCTCTTGCTTTCTAGTGTCTATTTGGCTGGTAGCTTTTCGGAAATATATCGAAGGGCATCAAAGGGATTGATTTTTCTCTTTTTTCGCAGAAGCTTTTGACAAGAAAGGACGCCAGAGAATGCAAAATTTCATCTCTCGCAGTTAAGACTGCTAGATCGGTCCGGCTTCGCGCCTCGGGAGCCTCAATCCTCCAATAATCCGAGGCTTACCCAAGAGAGCAAGATTTCCTAGGGAGAAGTGTGTAGGAGAGAGTAAGGGAGAAAGAGCGTGTACGTGTGTATGTAAAGCCGTCAGATTTATAGGAAGAAGCGCGAAGAGAGGGAGTAGGTAGGTAGAGAGCGACAGAGAAGCAGAGGCTTGTAGGTGTGTGAAATAGAGATAAGAAATTAGAATGGCCCAGGTGGAGAGGTTTATTGTGCAGGTAGAGGAAGGAGTGCCGGGCAGCGATGGAGTCCCTTCCAAAGGACCCGTATACAGGAGCGTGTTCGCGAAAGATGGATTCCCTCCACTTCCGGAAGGACTTTTCACCACCTGGGACCTCTTCTCGTAAGATTTCAATTCCTACAACTGACCTACTCTCTCTCTCTCTCTCTCCCTCGGCTTCACAAGAGCCTCAACAATCTAATTACCCTGGTCTCTTGGCGATCATAATTAGTCTTGCCTACTTACGCTCTCCACGAAGAACTGGGCTCCTTTGGCGACCAGCTCTAGTTCTAAGTTTCTGATACGGCTGGTCTTAGTCTACAAAACTGCGTGGGGTTCTCGGATGATTTTCATTGTTATCTTGGTAATCTAACTATTAGACCGATCACATATTATGATTACATTCTTGACTTGCAAATTGTTCCAGGAAAATCCATCAAACTCAGGCAGTACCCGCTTACCATGTCCTGTGTTTATACTGTGTGGTATTACTGTGCTATGTTTCCATGTACAGCTTTTTGAACAACTGCAGGAATCTTAGAAGTAGTCTTGTAGTAGGTGATGCTCATGTGCTCCTGATGTGTAATGCATGCTAATTTCTGACCAGACATATTTTGCAGATAGCAAACAGAGAAGAGGTTGTCCAGGATTATCTAGGTGATGTTGAATGTAGGAAAAGGTAGTGCAGTAGTCTAAAGATTTGGCCAAGTAGAATCAGAACTCATTGCTCCTGGATATTCTGATTTTTGGGCACTTTCACTGATCAACTCCTAGCTTTGTCTGGACCAGCTAGGAACCTCCTTAATAGTTCCTTATTGACTCCAAACTTTTGTCCTGGTATCCATGGCCAGTCATGCGAGATATAGGAGGAGGGGCTTAAATGAGGAATTTCTGTAGTTTCCAGGGTTTTTCCACAACAGCTTATTATTTGGGGTTGCTTTTGAGTGAGGAAAATGAATTGCTCTTCAACTATCAGATCTTGATTGTTCTGGCCTTCAATGCAGAGTTTCACCAATTACAGACAGGTGACAGATTATTGCTGAAGTAGTAGACAACAAGTGAAAGTCAAGGGATAGCTTCCTGAACTTTGAACAGGCTTGTGATAGCTATTTCTGTGATCAAATACCTGAGAGAGTGTAGACTGGGTACTAAAATCCTGTGGATGATGCATGCATAAGCTGATGCACATAAATGGGTTGCTGCCTAGATGAACAGGAAGTCACAACTGTAATCTCTCTCTACCCACATGGCTTTTTATCACTATTTAGCTAGTCAGCATTAGGAGCTTATGTATGTAGCTGGATAACAGCTCAGAATGTCTTTTTCTTAAAGGAATCTATTACCATAGCCTTGTACATATGGCCTCTAAAAGCCAGGCATACATGCTTGCTTCTAAAGAGGAAAGCTAAGATGAAATGAAGTTTACCTTCACAAGCTTGTCACAGCTTGAGCGAGGATGATGTTGACTTCTCATATTACCTATGTCCCTTGATTTCTAGCCAGCATCATTACTGAGTCTTCCCATTGCTTCTGGAATGCGACAGAAACTCAGGACACATATTTGTGCGTTATTGTTTGCCCAAAACTTTGGACAGATTATTATATACTTGTCTACACACTGTCAAGAGCTGATGAAGTCAGTGGGAGTCATGGCAGCTAGTCTCTGCTATTTATGGTGGAGGTGATGGTCCAGTACTTTGTGAGTGAACATGTTCATTCTTGTCATGTTAGTTTTTGTTTTTCTGGAACTCAGTTAGCTTCCAAGTGTTTGTTGTGGAGTTTTATCTGCAATCTCATACATATTTCCTTAAAAAACTTCTGCTACTGCTGAGTGCGCATTGAAAATCAATAGACTTTCTGTATGTTCTCTTTGGCGACTTAAGCAGAAATTAGATCTGAACCTGTATTATGAGAGGATATTCTTTTGTGTCTTCTGACACTTTTATTGACACCGTGATCGAGATCTGATCATATCTTCTCAGGTTACAGGGATACAACAGATTTGCAGAAACTGCTGTCCGTTGTGGACCTTGTCTGATACAAACCTCAACTTGGAAATGTACATCTCAAAATCAAGGCTTGCATTCCATGTTTTTGTATGCCTTACCAGCCTTCAACTTGGAAAACCTATGTCCCAAAATCAAGGAGTGGGTTCCATGTTGTCATTCTCCATGCCAACCTTGTGTACCAGACTCTGTCAAGCTGGGGGTGATCTTCAGGTCCTTGCTCATTGGTCTGCACAAACTTTCCTACCTTCATATAAGAAACTTTTAACCCTTTTTTGTTTGCAGGCATGATGTTCTGTGATGCTAACAGCTTTGCAAGTCAATGTTGTTTGGATGTTTCACCTCTAGGGTTGCCACCCTTTTCCAGTGGCCTGTTCCATTAGTGCAAAGGCAGTATCCACAACCTGATAACTACAATATGTGCCATGGAGAATTGTAGGGATGTCTGAATTTGTTGTTGTTCTTGGTCTATAGCAACATATGGGCTTCCATATATATCTCGTTGTGGTGTGCATGGAAAATTTTAGTATTGGATTTTGAGTTTTTCTATTTGCTTGTCAAATAGCGAGAGCACTGACAGTGGCACCCAACATGGGAATGACCAGAAAGGGTATTGGTGGATAGGATGGTAGGTCAGAAGTCAGTTCTGAGTAGTAGCTTAGGAGACCTTGTTAATTTCTTTGAACTTGTGCTGCTGTGACAATGTGTGGCCATGTGCAGTGGCCATGTCACATTCTGATCATGTTATCGATTTAGGCACGTGCATGAATTGTTCAGAGTGTGACTTGTCTCTGGGGAGTCAAATCATTTTTTCTTGTTTTGTATAGAGCTACACACTATCTAGCTGCAGAATTCTATCCCCAGTTCTAGGATGAACAAGTGAGGTACATATGATAGTTGTGTCTGAGTGAGGTATATGAAAAATGCTGATTTTCCACCTCTATCCTTGATAAAGAGGAAAGAGACATGGCATTCGTGGCATAATTCCTGACATAATTCCTGAAAGATCTTGCTCTTAGCCCTTCATGTCTTTTTTTTCCTCCTTTCTTGCTCAGTCTTTTTCCTTTTTCTCTCTTTCTGTGGACGTCTTTGTTCTTGGTTTCCTTGGCCTTCTCTTTCTCTTTCAGTTTTGTCAAGTTAGCCAGCATCATGGCTGAGTTTTATGTTACTGCCTGTCTTGTGACAGAAACTCAGTACCTTGGTTAATATATGACATTGATGTCAACCTGGTAGCTGATGAACTCTGGGGATGTTATGGTAACTGGTCAATACTTTACATGTTGCTGTTGAAGGTCTCCGAACATGCGTGTGACTATCTCTGCTGTTGAACCACTTCTGAGTTTTGTTTTTGTCTCTGCTGCAAGTTGGCAAAGTGGCATTTTAGCAAGGAACACACCTTCCCTGAATACTGCTCTTTTGTGCTTTCTTAACTGTTTGGAAGTCTGGAGGGCTCCCTGTGCAGATTGAAGTTCTTGTACCAAAAATTCTTTCAGGTTTCCTCCCGTTTGTCCAAAGATAAGAAAAATAAGGAAAATACTGATTCAGTATTTGCAAGAACAGTGGTGTGGATGTGCAGCGGGATTATTTGATGGGAGTATGGAAACCGCTCTTGTTAATGTGACCTTGTGTTGACCCTGCACTGCTGTCAGTTGATGGTTAAGCCGTGGTAGTAGTCCAGAGTAAGTGTGGTTTATGGCCAATTTGTCACCAGTTGGAACCATAGCTGTACATGTCTCATGTCTTGTGAATAAAATGAAGCTACCTAGAAGTACAACACATCCCCTCCACCCCCCACAAGGGACAGAATGGGAGGGGTGGGGGTGGGGGATGAATGACTGACAAGGCATTTTCATTTTCAAAACACCAACAGGTTATCTAATGTGTTACATTCATTCAGTGCAAAGAGTCAAAAGTCTGGCACCAGAATCTCTTGACTGGCAAGATAAATGCTCTGTGGACTATTTATGTCAAATTTGAGGACAAGATCTTTCTTATTTCAAATTGGTGTTGCAATTTGCATTCATGCAACTAGAATTTGCATAAATCCGGTCAGGCTCTAAATCTGGTGAACCTTTGGACCCTAAACCCTGGCTGGATCATGAGTGAAACAGTAGTTCAAGGGCATTCATCAGTGTTGGGCATCTGACACAGTTCTAACACCAGTTCACAGCAATTTTCCTGTTTCTATATATGTCCATGTTATCATCTGAGGATCAGGGTCAATATTGTATCTTGCAGCCAGACAGTGAAAAGGGGGCCAAACAATCGTATGCTTGGTGTTCGAGAGATTGAAAATGGAAAAGTGAGTAGCCTTGTCCATACCTGATCTCAATTTGAGTTCATCCCAGAATCATATGTATTGTAGGAGACCACCTCATTCATTGAAAAGATTGCCAGCATCAGAACCTCTTGCATAAGTAAAGGAATGAATTCATTCAGTGATATTTGCACTTAAGAAAACAACTTTTGAGTTTAATTGCAACTGCAACACAATGAAGCCTTTTTCCTAGATGCAGAGTTATGATGCTTCTTTTCAGAATGAGCTTGAACCACATCCTGCTTCCTGACTACAATGGTACATGTACACTTTTGACTACTGCAGGCAGGGAACTATGTGTGGCAGACTTACCAGAAAGTGTATGAATCTGTGCTTCATATTGGCTCTGCCATGCGCCATTTGGGAGTAAATCCTGTATGTTGCTGTCCCATACCTAAATGTGGTAAATGTGTATTTTCTTTGCTTTCACGTGGTAACTGTCTGAAAATACAGTGCTTAAACAACAGCAGATGATGGAAGAGAAGAGGACACTAGAGGACATTACAAAGTGTTAAGATGTCTTGAAAAGTGCAGCAGATGTTATTAGTCAAGATAGCAGCAATTATTGATCCAAAAGCCAAACTGTAAGTATTCTGAAGGAATGCCACAGGTTCTCTCTAAGCATAGTAAACATGGAGAGTTGACCTTTTTCCATTTTCTGGGAAACTAAAAAACTATTGCTGGCTGATGACACATGGACAATGAGAAGAAGAGAACACAAAAATAGCAGAAGTGTGACATGCAGATGGAAGTGATTGCAATATAAGTGGGATGGGAGGCACCCCTTAACGTTTCTGGAAACAACTGAGTTGTTGATTGGTGTCATCCTCTCAGACTGCTCGCTGTGGAATCTATGGATCAAACTGTCCAGAATGGTTGATGGCAATGGAGGTGAGGACACTATACTCAATCTCTCACAACAGAAGTTTAGTGAGGAGCATTGATCTACCATGGATTGCATCTGTTTTCTTCTTGGAACACTGGGCTAAGATACTTTCCATTGGATTCATGTTTGCAGGCCTGCAATGGGCACAGCATTGTCTGTGTTCCCCTCTATGACACTCTTGGTATTACCCACCTTTTTCTGACATGGGTACTATCCTTTTGGACTAGTATTGCATTTGGCTTTAAAGAGGAGGAAATCACTTTACATTAAAATAGTTTATGCTTATCCAGTTGGCCATGGAGCTCCAGATAGGTGGACTTGTCCATTTTTGGATATCTTTAAGCAGTAAATCACACGGGTGCCTTTGTGTCAATTGTGGGTTGCAGGGTTGGATGCAGTGGAGTTTATTGCTAATCATGCAGAGATTGCCATTGCATTTGTACAAGAGTCAAAGCTTCCCTTGGTATGCAAGGACAAGATCATACACTTAATTTGCGTGAAATTCTTTTGTATCCAATCATGTCTTTTTGTAATTACACTGTTGGCTTCTGCTGAACTACTGCAATGTGAAGCCTTTATGTCAGCACTTGACCAATGAAGAGATTTGGGGCCTGAGATGCAGACCTGTTTGATGAACTAGTAAACTCATTACTATGGTAGTCTCCTAAGACACACATTGGCATTGCTCCCTGCCAAGATTGAAGTTTTACGAGCAAATATTCCTGCTAGTCCTTGATATTGATGTTTTTCTGAGTTGAGTATGGTGGACTTGCACTGTTCAGATGATTCAAACCCTGCCAAAGTGCACAACATATCTGAAGAGTAAGTTGTACTCTGCATTCATGGTTCTTTTAAACTGTATTTAAGGTATAGTGGACAGTGGAGGGTCATGATATCTATTTTAACCTGTGAAGAGGAGGATCTGAAATATGATTGACTCACTGCAAATTTTGCACCAAGTACAGAACCCAGTTCAAATTTCTGTCACCTGTTTTACTGTGGTTTTCCCAACTCGCTTCCAGGTATCCTGATACAAGTAATTTGAGTGGGTGCAGCATTGGTCAGCTTTGGAGCTTTCACTAGTGAGCAGAAAGCTGCTGCTGAGGAATCTGGGGTTGCTCTGTACTCATGGCAAGAATTCATGGATCTGGTCAGTGCTTCCAGCAAATATCTTGCAAAGTTCAATTTCTTTTGAAAATGAAAACAATGCAAGTTTAATGCATGCATAAGTCCACATCAATTTTCAGCAGGAAAAGGTCATTGCCTTTTTATGATATGTGTCGCAGTTAGTACTTCCAATTCTGAAAAAGAAATATGGAAGTGATTTTGTAAGGGCTTTCCATCATTCAGGGGGCAAACAATCCTGTGGATTTAGCACCACCAGCTGGTGATGACCTCTCAACAATTATGTATACAAGTGGCACCACAGGGGAGCCTAAGGGAGTGTTGCTAACCCATAAAAGCATTTTGACCACCATTGCCGGTCTTGACCATTTCCTCAAGTCCCTGAATGAAGTGGTGAGGTTCCCCGCTCTGACCAGTAATGTTGTTCTAGTGCCCAATTATGTCCAAATCTTTCAGTTACTGTGAATTATAGATTTTTCTTACATTGTTCCCATCCTGATGGATATTAACTTTAAGGTATTTATAAAATCAGAACTCTACAAGTTGTGGGTCTGTGTACATGCAAAGATTTATTTGGTTAACATTTTTCCACTTGGTATATGTGCAGGTCGATGAAAATGACGTCTATTTTTCTTTTCTGCCATTAGCACATATCTTTGACCGAGTGGCGGAAGAAATGTTTGTTTTTACTGGCTCATCAATTGGGTTTTGGCAAGGAGTATGGCTTGAACCCGTTATCAACAGCACCTCTTCATTCATCAGCAAAGTGTGATTAAAGTAAAATGAGAAATTTATTTGTGTCATGATGGATTAGTCAAAAGATGAACTAGACAAAATGTGCAATGACATTAAGAATACTTTTTCCCTCAGTCTTCGTGCCTAGAAACTATGGATGTGTATGGATGTAGCAGTAGGATTAGGAATGGGGACAGAGGAGAGGGAAGTGATTTGGAATTTTGCAAGCATACTTGCATTGAGCAGAACCATCATGCTGCATGCAGGATATTAAGAAGGTATCAGAAGACATTGCAGAGTTGAAACCTACCTTCTTTGTGGGAGTTCCTCGTGTCTTTGACCGCATCACCACAGGTTTGTCATTCCTGCACATAACAGAGACTAAAAGATGAGTATGTGAAGTTTTTCAGGCATGCTGATTGAGAAAAGTGCTCTTAAAACAAAGGGGTGTCTTCACTAGTTTGATCCAACTCATTGCAGGAATCCAGCAACGGATTGCTGCAGCAGGAAGTATCTCAAATTGGTTATTCAATTTTGGTTTTTCCCGGTGAGTTTTGTTCCAGATTGAGCTGATTTCCATTTCTGGATTTTGAAAAAACTTTTCACTTATGTACTGTGCATGTGCTTTTAGTATATTAGCTTCAGTTCTGCACTTTTATTTTGTCTCTTTGGATTTTCAGAGACTTTTATAAAGTCTAATCCCAATATGGAGAAATCATCTAATTCTGGAGTACTGTGGGTGGTTACAATTTGATGGTTTTTTTATCCTTGCATTTCTGTGGAGCTACAGCAAGTTGAACCGGCTCAAGCAAGGCCACAAACACAACAAGGCATCTCCAATCTTTGATCTTCTGCTTTTCAACAAGGTCAGTCCAAATTTTGTGATAAATGGCCTTGCAATCAAGAATTATACTATTTCTTATCTTCCAAGAACACATGCAAGTTTATTGTGAGATTGGTGTCTGATTTCATTTTGGTCTTGAAGGTGAAAAGGGCCCTGGGTGGGCATGTTCGAATTGTTCTATCAGGAGGAGCACCTCTGTCCTCCCATGTTGAGGAGTATTTACGGGTTGTTATGTGTGCTCCTATCCTTCAGGGTTATGGTATGAACTACCACATTCTGTTCTGTGATTTCTCCTTTCTCTGCTATACTAGGGGAATGTGAGTCTGGTGCCAGGCTTTTCTGTTTTAGATGTACATATGATTGCCTCTTTCGAATCATAGCATCTCCTGATGTAGTAAGTTACTGCCATGAACAAAACTGCCTCGATCAATGCCTTTCCTCAATGAAATCATGTGGGTTAGGGAATCTTCACTTTGGTCAAATCTCCTTTCAGATTTGATCAATGTGTCTTTGGTTGATTGACTATCTCCTTTTCAAACAGGAGTTAATTTTTTCACTCTCCTCCTTGTCTGATCTTTCAGAGTAATTGGCAAGTCAGTGTTTTGTCAAGAGCTGACATCTTATCCACCTCCCACTTTATGTGCTGCATCCTGGTCTTTTATAGGGTTGACAGAGACATGTGCAGCAAGCTTCATCCAAGTGCCAGATGTGATTTCCATGAATGGGACAGTGGGCCCTCCCATGCCCAACATTGATGCACGCTTAGAATCAGTTCCCGAACTCAATTATGATGCATTTGGTGAGACTCCACAAGGAGAAATTTGCATCCGGGGTAATACTTTGTTTTCTGGCTACTACAAACGCGAAGATCTTACTAACGAGGTCCTGGTTGATGGCTGGTTTCACACAGGTAACTATAGTCCCATGTTTCTGCCTCTGAGCATAGACTTTTTTTAATCCCTATATGGAAGGAATGCTTCCTGTTTTTTGGTTAAACAAGCATACTCATGGTTGGCCTCTGTGGGAGACCAAGCCTTCGTATAACTCACATTTGATGTCAACTTTATTTATGACAGGTGACATTGGGGAGTGGCAACCAGATGGTGCCATGAAAATTATTGATCGCAAAAAGAATATCTTCAAGCTTTCTCAAGGAGAATATGTTGCAGTTGAGAAACTTGAGAACGACTTTTTGCAGTGTCAAGCAATTGATGCGGTATGCTACTAGATGCCCTGTACAGACATGTATGACTGAATTAGAATGTGCAGGCAGCACTGAAATTTTAATTTTCCTTTTTAATTCCCGTTTGAGAAAATATATCTTAAAGTTTTGCAATCTTTGACCAAGAATGTACTCTCATGTTTTCACAGATATTACTGTGCTGTATGCTTGCAACTTTGGTGCACCTTGAAAATTGAGCCACTACTGACAGTAATGGAACATGTGTGATCCTTGCTTTCTCTTCACAGATCTGGGTTTATGGAAACAGTTTTGAGTCAACACTAGTAGCAGTTGCTGTTCCAAATGAAAAGGCACTCGTGGATTGGGCTTCCTCCAATGGTGAAGATGGAAACTTTACAACTCTGTGCAAGAGCAAAAAGGCACATGAGTTCATCCTTGCTGAGCTCAATGCTACTGGCAAAAAGGCTGGGGTGAGTTTAGACATCAAAATTTTCAATTATCTTTTGTGCTTGAAATTCCTTATATTACCCAAGACTTATTGACACTAGTCTCAGGATACCTGATCTGGTGTCTGAGGGATCTTAGTTTTACAATGCATTTGCAGGTGAAAGGATATGAACAGATCAGGGGGGTGCACTTAGAGCCACAGCCATTTGATGTGGAGCGTGATCTAACAACCCCTACTTATAAGCTCAAGAGACCTCAGCTCTTGAAATACTACAAGGTGAAAGCTTATCCCAAACTCTGCTCTAGTAGGAAACCCCTCCCTTTGCATCTATTTCCATGGCCATGATCATCTTTCCCATTCTCTCACTCTTGTGGGATCATGTTCAAGCAAGTCAAAAGAAAAGAATTGTCACTTGGAAAGGGAATTTTTTTGCAAATTGCCTCACAATGTCCAACTTTGTGGGTTGTGTCTTGTGCTTTCCAGAAAGAAATTGACAGTCTATACGCAAGCATGAAGAAATAATGAGCTTTTTCTTCATAGGGCCCAGTGAAGGAATTTGGTCTCTACTTAGGAGACCTGTGGAGATCAGAGGAACTGAATTTCATTTCATCCTTTGTGGAGGGCTGCAAATAGGCTGCTCTGCTGTCCAGTCTCATGTTCTACTACTTAGGCTCAAATTAGTGATGCGTTTTTCAAAGGACCAGACATAGTAGGAGCTAGATTTGAGCCAGTACATATCTGAGCAATTTGTCTGTAGTCATGTACTCTTTCTCAATATTACAAAAGAAGATTAGTTTTTCTCTTTAATCTCATGTCTAACATTCTCTTCAAAGTTTCTTGCCAACTAGAGGACTAGGAATTTGGTCCATATGCTCCTCACTTTAAGCGAGCTTCCTCCTCACATTGAGTGCACCACATTTCCCAAGTTATCAACATAGTGAATTGGCTTGTCAAGCATGATTTGTATAATCTAAACCCTACTAAATGTCCACTTTAGGGCAGAGATCTGATTATTTCAGTCTCTCCTTTCAAATTGATAACATAGGTCTCTTCTTTTTTGAGCCCTCTCTCGATCATGGGGTGTATTCAATCCTTAAAAGATTTCCAATTACCTTGGAAGATTCTAGAGATAAGTTGTTCTCATTTGGTATCTATGTGGATAAATGTACTAATATATATTTGTGTTTGTTTGCATTTGTTATATACATGGATAAATGTAGCAATATTTTCTGTGTTTGCTTGTAAGAAAGTTATGTTGTCTCGGTCTCAAAGATGTCTCAGTAAAAATCTCCTGAAGGCAATAATGTAAGGTTTAGTATGTCAAAATTTGAATTTTTTTGAAGTCTTCATAATGCTTCCAATACTGCTAGTGTAGAACTTGATTGGTTTATTGGTTTTGGTGAGAATTCACTCATTTTCTAAATTGCTGATTTGTCAAGAAATTCACTACTTGAACTGTCAAAATATTGAGTTGCCCACTGCCAAAAAGTTAAAAAGGTTTTATAAGCCTGAATCATTGGCATGTTCTTCAACTTTTCTTTTTTGTCAAGGCAGTTGTACACACTTCACATGTCCCATAATATGACTCCAATCTTTGGTGACACTATGGGTGCAAATGTTTGGTGAATATCATTGTGTAAACATTAAAATCTAACACATGTTTTCCTAACATGTTTCACTAACAATCTTAAAGCTCTCACCCATTGTTAAAAGCACAAATCCTCTATGCATTCTCTTGTAATCCATTGAAATATGTGGACATGAATTGGAAGGTGACAAATAAGAATCAAGAAATTTCAAGGCAAATGGAAACAAGAATCAAGAAATGTAATTGATGGATGATAGATATCAAAATAGATGAAAAATGGTTGACATTGTCATTTGTGTAAAACATATTAGACATTTTATAGTGCAAACCAAAACTCTTCGAAAATCTATCTACTAAGGAAGGTAGTTTGTTTTGTTTTGTCATGTTGAGATCTCCAAAACCATGGTACCTCTCATCAGCCTTCCACTATTGTTGGGAAGCCTTCAATGAGTAGGATGCGTTGAAGTGTTTTAGGCCTATAGTGCAAGAGTTATTGAATTTTGAATAATTTTGTCATTGAAAATTCAATAAATTAAAAATAAAAATAAAAATAATAGGAAAATTGGTGCATACTCTTTGAACCATTGGAAAGCCCTTGATAATTATAATTGCATGGAGGTAATTTTGTAATTTTTAGACCTAAGGTGCCAAAGATATTGAAAATTCAATAGTTTTTGTCATTGGAAATTCAACAAAAATCAAAAAAATTAATTACAATTAGATTTCAGACTTAAGTTCAAGAAAGTTTCCAATTACCCTTTCAAAATTCATTCAATATTCAATATGTGTTTAACAACACATGTCTTGAAAATTATATATTGAATGTCAAAATATATTTTATTAAACAAATAAATTATTTAGCACCCCACTACTAAATGTGATTTAGGTGTTATGGAATAAATGTAAGGCATATTATTGCTTGTCTTGATTCTTTTTGTGTGGTTTGGAAATTCCTCAAACATACATTACAACTTCACCTAAGATTTGTTGATGTACCTAGTTTCATTTATTTCATAGAAGTTTCTAAATGGCTATTGAACTCTACAACACTCTTCGAAGCCTCATACTTCTATGCACAATCCCTTTGAAAACTTGATCATTTTGCAAAAATATCAAGAAAATGACTCCAATATGAATATCATTGCCTTCTATGGAAAGTTGACATGACTTGGCCATAATATTCATTCTACAAATATGTAGATAATGTTGGTATCCAAATTTATGAGTACAAGATTCCAAGAGCTTGGAAAGAGAATGGTTACAATTGATTTTGCATTGTGATAAAAGGGGCGGAGTGGAAGAGGTATCTTCTTTTAGGTTTGTCCTTGGGGAAAATTTTGAAAAAGGGATTTGATGTGGTCAAGCTTTATATCAAGTTTAATTAGCTTACGACATGAGGCAAACATGATCCACATGCACTCATTGGAGTGTGTTGGTAGTTTACTACATTCTTGGATCCCCACCTCAATGTCATATGCCCTTAAAGAGCTTCTTGGAACTCCTCGAACTATGAATGTGTTTTTTCCATCTCTTCACCCACTCTACTTATCTTTCTTTTGGGCAACAATTACAACACATGTTTGTCCTCTTCCCTCACACCATAGTTTCCCCTCCTACACATTGCAAATCAATATCATAGTGTGTGCAACGAAGGGTTGATCCTGTCAAGGCTAAATGGTTTGACATTTTGCAAATGGCATTCTTAAGGTTACGACCACACCCATTCTTGTGCAATGTTAGGTTTGATTTTGCTAGAACTAACATTGGTAGTTATATTGTGGATTTTTTTCTATGATTTCAAAAATATGTTTCATGTTAAGAAACAATAAATGATTTGAAGATCAAGTGTTTGTTGAAAATGATCTATCCTAATGACAATAGTTGGCTTGCTTTGCATTCTAAATATTTAAGGACATACATGGCACACTAATTTTACCTATTTCATTGCTTTACAAATTTCTAGACAAGTTTTTGGCCACCCCCATCTATCCAAAGATCATATTACAACCATTGCACCATATTTTCCAAGCTTAAATGAGGAGTTTCTAATTGGGGCAAAGGGATTAAATCATGAACAATGTGTAAGCTTTGTAAATAACCTTATATAAAACAGCTTGTATAGCTTGTGCAAGTAAAACAAAAATCATGAGCAAATTATTGGATGTAATTTCTTATTAACATGTTACAACTATGATTCACCTTAATTGTAGGAACCTAGATAAGTCTAATATTAATTAAAATTAATCTCTAGATAAGGTTATGAGTGTAGGTAACTATATATTTACATTATAACATTTTCACACATTCCATTAGAAGGATCCATTTTCTGTCTCTCACTCGTACATTACTATGGATGACCTTGGTATGTTAGTTGATTATGGATCCATGGACATGTTGTAGCACCCGTGTGCCCTAATCTGGGCTCTTTGCCATTTTTAGCCCAAAATATCGAAGGCATTTTAAACTTTCCATTCTGCAAAATGAATGAAAATGTAAGTCCAAAGATTGTCCTTGGTCAATTTTTTTCCTTTTTTTAGTTTATGATCACCGTTGTGTTCTCAAACCATCAATAACTCCTGAACTAAATATAGATCATTAAGTTGTTGGTTATAGCCCAGTCAATGGTTTCCTCATGTCTATGTATTTTGACTTTATTGAGCTAGGTATCCTCAAGGTTGGTAATTGGTGATAACCAGACACAAGTTTCATCATTGATGTGTTCTGATTTTAAGGCTGCAAACATCCATGGAGGATCAGAGATGTTATGAATCACATGACCAAACAACCATCATTAGATGCATGCATGTAAAAACATTGAGTTTGCTTTCTGATGCTAAAATGTTTTCTTTTATTTCTACATTTTGTTGAAGATCTTGTATGGATATATATATTAGGTGGGATTGATTTGCATCATTTGTTGTTGTTATAGCTACCATCCAACAGCTTGGCAAGAAATTTCAAATTGATTTTTTACTCATTCCATACCTTATAATTTATGTCATCCTCTAATTGGTATATTCTAGTTGATGAATGTCATAGTGAAATCATGTTTTTTGGTAAGGCATTGAATTCATTTGAGGTGGGCATTCATTCCTTTTGTTAAATGTTGTGTAAATTTTTTAACTTTACCCAAAAACCTAATCCAATATTGAATTTGATTTAAATAAGTATTGTGTTTTTGCTTCCAAAATTCATGGTAACTGTAATGGGATATTGATGACTTCTAGGAGCATGTGGGAGGTTTATGGGGTGACATGGACCATGACATGATGTTAGTGACTTTGGGGAGCATGCAGGACTATATATGAAATGATAGACTCTACCAGGATGTTAATGACTTTGGGGAGCACATGGGACTACACCAAGATGCTAGTACCTTTGGGGTGCATGTGGGACTATATAAGAAATGGCATGGACTACCATAGGATTGGCAAGTGACTTTGAAGTTAGTGTGGGATTCAATATGTTGCTCAAAAGCCAAATAGATAATGCAAGTATAAAATTAGTTAAAAATTTGGCTTGAGAAAACAAAATTCTTGAAATTTAATGCTAGTATGTACAATTTTAATACTTTAGTTGATTATAGTTCCTCATTTTGTCTATTGATTGTTTGTGTGCCAAGAAGTTTTCCCTGCCAATGTTGTTGCATATAGGCATCAAGGAGGCCTTCCCCAAGGGTTCACAACAAGGTAGTGTAGGAGGTTTTAAGTTCTCCAATGTAATTGAATAATTAATTTAATAGATTTTTACCCTTGCATCATAGCTTCAATCATCACTTTTGTTGAACTAATCATATGTCATGTTGATAGCCTAAAAGTCAAGTCCATTGTTCTTAAGGGACTCCCTTTTAGCATGAATTTTATTTTTGAATTTGGTTTGGAATGTTTTTACTATAAATTACCTTTTTTGTACCTCCATCTTCAAGATGGGTTTTTGTGATTGAATGAGTGAAGCCATAAACTAATTAGGAAGCTTGATCATCTATTGCTTCTATTTAATGTTGCTATCACCATACATGAATAAGACTTAGTTTGATATTGGAAGATTACAAAGGAGTATGTCAAAGTTGTCAAGGGTGAAATTATCACTGTGGTGAAGTTGTAAGAAAAGCTTGATCTATTGATGTACTTGTCCATGGTGAACTTAAGGTGTACTTCTATGCTTGAATAGCTAAGGTATACACATGTTTTGCTGATGAATTTTGCTTACATGCTTGCACATGGTTGATAAATATTTTAGCACAACTTCGATGCTAAAGACATGAATTGCAATGGTATTTTTGCAAATAAATGGTAGCAACTTGAAGGTTTGTGCTTATTTAGAAATGGCTAGGCTTAGTCTTATGGCTCCTAGTGTGTGAATCTCCCAATCATTTATGGAGATGTGAGCCACCCAAAAGCCACAACTATATTCATTTGGTCAACATATGTTCAAAGCTTGACAGAGCTCCCAATGAAGGGCATGGTCACTGGTCCTGGACTATTTTCACTAGTCATTTGTGAGATATAATCAACCCAAGCAAGGCTTTATGTGTTAGCCTTATTGATTTTATGAGCAAATCAATTTTTGTAACAAGATTGTGATGTGTGGCAACTCTAACTACATTGTTATGTCTTATGTAGGTCTAAAACATGCATGCAAATTACCTTGGATATTAAGGACGAGGTTCAAGATCTATAGGTTAGTTATTAGAGTTACTGCTATCTAGACTGATGAAATCGCATTTGTGAAGGTTTGTGTTAATGCATATTAAGGAGTAAAAAACACCTTCATCAAAAGCTATATCAGACCATGTAACCTTTATCATGAATAATAGTGATCACAAGGTGCCATAATTTACAATAGTATATACATTAATTTGTTTCAAACTTTTGGCACATTATTATATAAACATCTATGCACTGAAATTTGTGTTACATTCTTATAAATAGTAAAAAAACAAAGTCATGATGTTAGCTAGCACTTTAAAAAACACAACTAATCAACAATAGATAAGAGTAGATTAATGCAAACCTACAACAAACTTGTGAGGGTAAAACTTCATTGTGTTTTATTTATCCTTAAACATTTTGAAGAAACAAACTTTGATTGAAAAGTTATTATGCATCATGACACTTACAGCCAACCTATGGAAAGGTCATGAAAACATATTGGTGTTTTCCAACACAATACATCTAATGTCTCATTGGAGAGATGTAAACACCGACCAAGATAACCTCCCACAAATTAAAATAAAACTTTTCACCACCTACCAACCATGAGTCAGTACCAATGGATATGGTTCCAAAAAATCTTGTCAAGTTAAATGCACATTTAAAAAACAAAGAAACAATTATTTGTCAAACATTTTGACAAGACTTCACTACTACAAAAAATCGGGTGTAGTTCATTAACCTAAATCACAATGAGACCCTAAAAGTGAAATAAAAGTACTTCACTTTAATGACTTCACCCTAGTTAAAGTTATTTCGTTATAATATCACTATGTAAACATTGTGTTTCACTACTAATTAACATAATTCATTAATAGAATTCATTAATAACCACCACTAAAATAACTACTAATGGCCATTAATAGAATAACCATTAATAACCACCAATAAAAAATCAACCAATAACCATCAATAAAATAACCACAAATAGCCTATGGTAATATAACATATAATAGTTAATAATAACATAAGGTGAAATAACTTTCAATAACCAAAAGTAACCAACAATAACCTCACATAATCGAAAATACCTTAAAATGAAAAAACTTAAAATAACAAAAAATTAATTATAATAGCCGTAAATAAGCTAAAATGAAATAACCTACAATAACAAAAAATATATAGAATAACCAAAAATAACTTATAATAGTTGAAAATAACCTAAGGTGAAATAACCTAAAATAGTCAAAAGTAACATAAAATAGCCAATAATAATTTAGAATAATTGAAAATAACCTAGGGTGAAATAACTAAAAATAGTAAAAAATTGAAAATAAAGATAAATAGTTGTAAATAATGTAAGGTGAAATAACTTAGAATAATGAAAAGTAACCCTAAAATAGTTTAAAATAACTTAACATAGGTAGTATTATTATTTTGTTAGCAAAAATCTTATCCATTTATTTTTTTAAAATTCAAAAAAATGGTCATTGAAATGTTATTGAATAATGATATTCAAAAAATAATTTGTTCAAATGATTTTACACTTTCAAAAGGAAATAAATGCAATTATGTACATTATTGAAAAAATAAATAAATTAAACTTTAATCATTTCACTTGGACAAAATCTCAATAATGAATTTTCAAAGTTTGTGTTTTTATAATGTTTTAAATGAAGTATTTGATAAATAGAATAAGTACCCCTCATCGCAGTAAACATGCCTATTTTACTATTTTTCAAAATCATTTGGTACATTTTTGTTTTTTTCAAAACTATTCCAACCCTTTTAGAGGGCCCCTTGCAAAAAGGCCAGCTAACAAAAAAATAAATTTTTTTTTGCTTTCGCATAAGGACACCCATATAGGCAAATGTAACACATTATTGCAACAAATGTGATGGCTTAATGGTAGGGGTGTTTTCCTCCATTCTAGAGGTCAAGGGATCAAACTTCACAAATGGTGTGTATGTGGTCAACAATGGTAAGTTGATTAAATATTCTTCTATGTAGTTCCCTATAATAGGTGCTTACTTAAGTTGATTACATGGTCTACATACCTAGGTTAAGTTTTTAACTTAGCATAGGTAATGACATGTGTCAATAATTCATAGGTTAAACATCATGAAATGATCAATGATATTAAATATTAAATAATTCAACTAATTCCCATGTAACCTAGTTAATTAACTAACAAATGAAATGACTTGGTAAATTTGTATTCCACTAGGTCTTAGTGGACCAATTCACTATCCATAGCAACTAGTCCTTATTCATTAGGGGGTTGATTAATTTCACCATGGCAAAAATGTCCACATTCACTCAAAATCTAATGAAACCCATAATGAATTAGGTTGCATTTTGATGTAGTGCTTGTGCAATTCCTGAAAAAGACAAATTGCATCTTTAGTCTAGTTTTGCATGAATTTTTACATTTAGTTAGAAGCCCATGATGCCAATTTAGAAATCTACAACTACATTCACATAAATATAACAAGTTGTTGAAAACCTTTTGACTTTATTGTCATACTATGCAGCCAATTTGGAACACATATTTTGATGCACATACTAAATTGTTTAACTTGCATTAAAAGATTGAAAGTGAGAGACAACATCATAGCTAAAACACTAAAAGGATTGAAAAACTTGCATATTCATTAGATGTTTCTTAATTTAATTTCACCACTAGGAGGTAGTCATGTACGTTGTGAACCTATCCATGGTGAAATTTTACTTAGTTGCATGCCCCACCTAATGAATGTTCAACTACATTCAAAGCCCAGACATATATACAATTGTGTAAGCTTCATAGCATGGGCAACAACATAGTAGTTATGTCAATGTATGAATAATAAGTTAGTAACTACAATGACCAAACTTGAAGCCATGAAGACATCAAGAACCCATTCATATGTGTGGAGAACCGCCATGTTACACACACCAAGGCTTTGCATAACACAAATAGTTAAAGCAAAAAATTTCAAAAAAATCAGGAATAATTTGCAAGCAATGGATTTGGAAATTAAACTTGGTATGCACAATATCAAACTGTGGTTGTAGCACCATAGTTCAATGTTATAGGAACCCTCTAGACCATGACATACATCCCTAAACAATGAACATACAAACCAACAAAGAATAAATGACAACTCACAAACACAATCTTGTTTCTTCTTGCTCTAGCATTAATCACCTTCATTTAATGTAGTGCAAAAAGGGGAGTAGGAAGCAATAAGAACAAAATGGATATGTAACAAGTGCATAATCCTAGGAGCATCCAAAGCATAAGGCCAAAGTCTTCAAAGATAATTTGTGTCCTAATGAACTATTATTTTCATCATTTGTTTCTCCTTCACCTTGCCAAAATCTAATTACCAAGCATTTTCACGTGCAGATCAAAAATCAATAGTCATACATAAATTCTGCTACAAATAATGATACTACAACTCAACTTCCCCAGGATGAATGCCCATTTGCACTTAGAGCTTAAACATGTGAACATAATTGTGTCAGCCTCATAATAAGAAATAGCTCATAACATTCATGTCAACACAAATGCAAACATGTCGGTAAACACAGTGACTAAAATCCTAGTTGTGAAGACATTCAAAACCCATTAAAATGTGAAGACTATAATTGCCATTCTGCATAGGCCAAAAAAATTATTTTTTGCTTTCTCCTAGTGCATGTTAAAATCCAATTAGCAAAATGCTTACACATATTGTGACGACCCTAAAGCTAGTAGTACAAAATAATGGCAACAAACTTGATATCTTTTGTAAAGTTGTGTAATGCCATTAATAAAACAATATCAAATAATCCATTGAATTAATGCTGACCAATCCCCTTCTTTTAAATTTTGGCAGTGAAGTTTTTGCATACAATCCAGAGAGTACACAAAGTTGCAAGAATCCCAAGGTGAAAGCTTGCATTAGACACATACCTCAAGTATTAGTAAAACACGATGCCAATAACAAAAAGGATTGGCAATGATGACAAAACCCAGAGATGATCAATTTGGACTTAAATATAATAGTTGCATCTCTCACATACCAACATCAAACACCACCAAACTCTCTAGTGATGTGAAATCCCAATAGATCACAAACCTCATAATTTGAAATATGAAATTTAGTTGTGACTTGTGGAATTTGAGATTTCAATATCATGGGTGACTGACATTACTAATTCCACCAATGCACATAGATATGGTATAAGGTCCATAAATCATTACACATTAAAAGAACCTACAAAAGCCATGATAAACCCTCTTCTAGGACATGCAAACATTACACATTAATGTATAGAAAGCTAACAAAAATTGATATATTAATATGCGCATATTTAGGTGCCTTAAACCACAACAACAACAAAAAAAATCTAATACTAATATAACTAGTAGTAAATACACTTGGTATTTTCAAGTGGAATTTGAAGGTTCCAAGCATGCTAGAATTAAACCTAGCTAAAATTCAACTTTATATAGTTCATAGGTTGCCCATAGCCAAGTGAAATGTGATGCTAAAAACTCATGTGTAGGTTGATTTGTCTCCACCTGTTAAATCCCTTGAAAACTTTTAGATTCATGAATACATGGGCACCAACAAAAATTCACACAAAATTTGGATTGAACATGGAAAGGTTTGCATACTTGGTACATATGGCATACCCTCTATTTCCCCAACTTCAACTTGGTGGCCCTTGTCTTCACCTCTACACCTTGCATCTTTGTAGAAGTAGAAACCCTTTTAACAATTGACAATTTTTCACGTTTCTTTTTATGCTTCTTCAAGGGGCTTTCAAAAATTTGGTCATTTGGTTGTTCCATATCAGATTTTCCCTTGCTAGATGTACCTATGCCTTCATCCGACTCCTCCTCCTCCTCCTCTTCGCCCTCGTCTTCCTCTTCCCATTGAGAGAATCTCAAATTGTCTTCAAGGGCTTGCTTATCTTGACTAGCATCACCTAACATCAAATTCTTCTTTGAATGATGGCTTTTCTTGCGTTTTTGATAGGGGATAGTTATGGTTGTGCTTTTGACTATGTGGGTGGTTGATGGGCATCCTTCAACTTGGAATGATGATTATGCTTAAAAGATGTGATTGTTGCCATAATACACTACCCACCACTTGGTTGTGGTGCTAGATCCAACTTAATAAAGCCAATTGAGGGGCTTATGGTGGAAGATTGTGTGGGCACATGGCATTTTTCCAATGGAATTGAAAGTGACACAAAGGTTTGTACTAGGTCTGCAAATTTACACCATGTAACAAAAACAAACAAATGAGTTAGATATGTACATATCATCTATGCAATTTACTCTAGTCATGAGCTTTAAGTAGTAGTCTATAGAATAGGATATATAAGAACAAATTCTAGGGACTTGAATATGAAAGGCTAGAAGTACATTAAGCCCTATTGCAAGGTGGTTGTAGGGACCAACTAGGAGACATTTAAAATATGGAATGAAGATGGATGTGGAATGGATGGCAAACTGGAGTTTTGGGGACTACCAATGGATATGGAATGATCATGTATGGCAATTGGAGTTTTAGGGACTATTAATGGACATAAAGGATTCAAAAGGACTCCCATGGATAAAGCAAGGTTTTAGTGACTTCTTGGAACATATGGAACTAAAGATTAAAAAATATGGATTGGTGCTAAGTTTTAGTGATTGTCAATAGCAAACTCTAGGATTTTAGATGTGATATTAGTGACTATTAGCAACATGTGAGAATCAACAAGGATTCTACTTGGACTACACAAAAAATTTAGGGACTACAACACATTGAATAGGAGTATAAATGAAGTATACATGGACAATCATAAGGTTTTAGTGACTGTTAACAACACGTAGGTTTCAAAAGGGGAAAACATGTGGACATTGGGAACCAATCAGTAACTGTCTGCCACTTGAATGGGACTCCACTAAGGAGTCACATGGAGCCTTCTAAACATGGGAAAAGGTTCTTATGACTATGAGAAACTTACAAAACTCAACAAGGACTTTAGTGCAAACATGTGAACATTAGTGGCAATGATTTTCATACATACATAAGATTTCATGGAATATGTGAATATTGGAGGAGCTTTGGTTGACTATTAGATAGATAGGAATATTCTTGTAGGACATCAAGGCATTATATAATAAACTAATGTGACTAATAAGGGACTTAGTTTGGCAAACTTGCTAAGCATTTGAAATAAGATATGACAAGGTTAAAACAACATGGATTGTGAAGAAACTTCATGGCATCTGCTAGCCACAACACAATATACCACAAAATGGAAATAAGATTCCTCAAACACACTTGTTAGACTTATAGTGTGACCATGAACACAATCATGGCTAACATTGGATTTTGGGTGGCATTCATTCATAGAGATAGAGACAATTTTAATATGAATAGTGAAATAAGTTGACTACAAAAACTTGCACTTTTATCTAAACCCTAAAAAATTAAACAAGGAACAAGGTGGTCTGGATTGTGTGAATTGGAACCCTGCAAACTCTATAACACAAATGTTGCCAATTTGAGCATCAACAAAGGAAACAAGGACAAAATAAGGAGATGCAAAATTGCCCAAAGTAGGAACCATTGTAGTCCAATCCATTTGCAATTTCACTTTTTCAGTAATGCCCGACTTTTTGATTCCTGCTTATGCCCACCACAAGGGATGCATTTCTTGCCCACAACCTTCCTACAAACATTTAGTAGATGCGAAAAAATGATTTAATGCACACCAAGAATGATATGAGTGTCTGCAAGATGAAAGCTTGACATCCTAAATAGGTTCAAACAACCTATGACACAATGGGCAAGGGAAAATCCTTAAAAGGCTAGGGTAAGCATTATCATCTTCACCCTCCAAACCTAAAAATGGCAATGGCAATGGGGCAAAAATTGGGCGTTGATTCTCACTTCACATTGATTGGACTTGAACACAAAGTGTAAACTTTTGTCACTTCTAGCCATCGAACTTTAGGAGTGTAGAACGCCATGCCTCTTCTGTTAATACATGTTTTTGATGCAACCTTGTGTGCTCCTCGTCCCCTATGCGGGACATATCTTTAAAGTTGTCAACCAAACACATGCATATCAACTCTCCTTTGCAAAAGCCCTTACTCAACAAGAGTTGCTTGTATTTTTTATTCCACGTTGTTCTAACATCACAAATCCTCAACCTTCTTGATTGGCACTTCAAGCTCTTCAATCAACTGAACCAACTTTGCCTGTCCAGATGAAATAAACATGAGGCGATACTTAGCTTGACCATTGACCTTCTTAAATTCCTTTTGGGCTTCTTCAATCACCTTTTGCAATGAAGAGACGATTTCTTCTAGGGCTGGAAGGTCCTTCTACAAATTGTAAATATAATCTTGCTAGTGTTTGATGCACTAAACCAAAAACTTCCCAAGAATAGGCATTTGTTTGCTTGAAATTCTAAGCATGCTTGAGGAATATGGCATAAAACCTTCCTCCTCCTCCTTGTCTAAACCCACAAAACTATCTAGATGTATTTTAGGCCCAAATTTGTCGCATAGAATTGCTTCCAAAGATTGTAGCCTACAGAGCTAGTTGCATATGGTCCATTCAACCAACACACACCAGTTCACCTTCTTCCTTATTTTGATTTTGTAAACAATCTCACAAGTTTCAGCCTTGTTAATCATCCAAGTGTTGGGCACCTGTGTTCTCTGGTGCATGATCATCCACAAGGTCTCTATCCTAGAGATCAAAGCTTTGTCCTTAGTAAGGTAATATTTGTAGTTGTTACGACTACAAGGCCCAAACGATGTTACAACCTCTTTTTCTATCTCTTTCCCTATCTTCAATCTTTTCGGTGTTATACCTTCGTTGCAAATGCCATATTTTTCCCATAAACTTTTTCAAGATAATTCGGTCTTCTTGTCAAAAATAATGTTAAGTTTTGTTCCATACAAAGGATCGACATAACATGTTGTGGCAGTTTTTTCTATTTTCACCTTCACCGCAAGTTTCCCACCTGTACTTACACCACTATCTACTAAAAGTGACATAGGAGATTTCGCATATATTACTACTCAAGTTCTAAAAAAATGTTATAATACCAATTGACTACATTCAAGTGATTTCTGCCCTTGTCAAAGTTCTGGCACAATACATGTGCATCAATCGAGAAACATAGTACACAACAAGCGAGAAGGCATTTTGGATCTTCTATAGGTGCATCTAACCTAAAGCAAGTTGATGGTTATGATTGATCCAACCCAAAACCCTGTCATGAAAGTTTGAAAATTCCTTAGTGTAGATTGTTTACATCTCGTTCCCCGCATAGACAACATACCCCCTACCTACGAACCCATGACATCACATGAACCGGTCAAAGTACTCCACACAACCATTTAATCATTGTTGAAAACCAAAAGTTTGACTTATATGGACTTCCTAAACTGTACAAAAGTGAGACATTGTAAAGTACATTCACCCTTATTTGCTAGGTTGGTTATCACACAACAAGTTGATTGAATTTGTATATTTGAGCAATTGAAGTTCAATCAACATGTACTTCAACACATAGTTTCTTTGGTGGCATCTACCGTCGCCCTATACTTTGCTTCCAATGAGGAAGTTGCAAATTTTGAGGGTTCCCCTTGCACTCCACAAAATTGGTGACATACCAAGAATGAATATGAAGCTAGACATGGACCTTCAATGCTCATAGTCTTTTGCCTAGTTTGTGTCTATGTAACCTTAAAACATCCCCTTTTCCCCATGCCAAAAATAAAAAACATAATTAAGAGTCCCTTTTATGTACCTAAGTATTTGCATCACAACATCCGAGCACAAGCTTCTTGAGTTCTACCAAACCTTGAAACAATGTTCATCACTAAGGAAATATTAGCTCAAGTGTGTCAATTAAGTATATGAACTTGCCAACTTTTTTCATGTAAAGTGTTGCATTAGTTGGGGATGACTTCATGTCCAAAACCAACCTTAGATTTTGGTGCATCACTAGCTATGTAATCAAGCATACAAAACTTTGCCAATATCTCCTTTGCATCTAACTTATTTGCATCAATATTGTACAACCAAGAAAATACACCTACCCTATCCCTAGATATACAATTTTATTTTCCATAAGCACCTTGATCATTAGCTTGCTACCACTAACTTGGTTTTTCCCCACCTTAGTGTTGGTGGAAAGGTTTCAAAGTAATCTAAGTCATGAGTTTGCCCAAAACCACAATCCACACTTTGAGATTTTCAACTTCACCTTGAGCATTAATTTTAGTCTTGTAAACCCATTTTGATGTAATAGGTCACTTAGCTAAAGGTAATTCTTCCAATGTCCAAATGTCATTCTTGGAAATTGAATTCATATCATGTTGCATTGCATGTTCCCAACTAGGGTGAAACGAAGATTCTATTGTTGTTATAGGTTCTACTATATTAACTACTACAATGAGATAGTCCTTCAATTTTAGTTGGGTGTTATATCCTATAACCCCATAATCATATACCCCATGGGTTAAATAGCCATATAGCTTAATAACCTATATAACCATAGCCCCTATCCCCTAGTCTAAACCCCCATAGCCCCCTTAGGCCTTCCTTGACCCCAATATAACATGTATAACATAAATTAAAGGCAAGCAGCCCATGGGCTGGAAAAAGTGTTCTTGGAAGGGAGTTTGTGTTGGGTTTTCAAATTTTGGTCCCTTATTGAAAGACTTTGAACACAACTAGGAGAGGACGAGGCACCAAATAGGAGGTGAAAATGGTACCCAATAGGGCACCACTTTAAGGAAAACTCTATTGCCTTGTTGCAATTCATCTTCATCTTTTTCTTCCTTTCATAAATGTATAAACTTTCATAACATGGAATGTTGACCATGGTTGACAAACTTAGTAGCAACCCAAAAACACAAATGTCATGCACTACAAGATAGGCGAATCTATGATCAAATGGGACATAATGTGGCAAGATAATCTATGAAAGGAATTTGGTTCCAAACATGATGAAATAAGAAGGTCGAGTGCAATGTGAAGCCCATCATTAGTCACCTAGCTACAATCCCTTATGTTCATCCAAATAATTACAATTTTGGGTACTTGATTGAAAATTTGTATAGACTTGAACACCTCAAGTCTACTCGGTGTTAGTGACAAATAGTCACTTCAAAACATGGGAAAAATAGTTAGGCAAATAGCCTACTACTGTCTTTTAAGCAAAACTAGCAACTTGCAATGAGTAATTGCAGTACATGGCAGTGTGTAGAAGTGCACATTGTCTTGGATTTCAATGTCTTGCCATTTCCTCCACCTATCTTCACAGGTGTTTTTGCCATTCTGTTAATAGTATGCATGACAGGACAATATTTATTGTTGGTGTAAGCTACTCCTCATGGAAGATTAACACATTATTTCTCTCCATTGTGTCTTGCTTCTATAGCCAAGGGGCACTACAAGAGGCATGAATATCCAAACTGTATGCATTGAGGCAGAACTAGGTTCATGTCACTGTGGCAATCAACACCTTAATAACCATCAATTGAGATTGTGCCTTTTGATAGAGGAGTGCCTTTGACTGGCCCTTGTAATACAAAACTCTTGAGAAGCATTAGCTCATTGGCAGAGAGTAGAAGACATGTGGATCAATCATTCAAAGCGTGTGTATGCCAAGCCCCATATCAGACACTCAATTGCCTGGGAGGCCACGACAAAGGTGAGAAAAGTGTCCACAAGTGTGCAGGAGGCTGATCTATGCTTTGCTTTTAAGTATTTTCACAACATTTCAACAATGCATGTCTCTATTCTGATGGACTTGTAATTTTGGAGAATTCTTAGTACATGTAAGCATATTGTCAATGCTCTTCAGCTTGTCTTGCCACTGAGTATATTGGGTTTTTTTCATCAGGATGTGGATCCCTGTAAATTAGGCATGAGAAGGTTATTACCAATGGCATTTGAATGATGAATACATGACAAGATGAACATCAACACGTTACAGGATTACTCTATAAGTTTCCATCTTACCTCCATTTGTCCAGAATATAAATTAAGAATATCTGACAATTGTTTTTTGTGTCTCTTCAGCAGATTCCCTTGTTGTCCCAGGACTAACATGATATTAGAAAGTCCTGGGACATTTATTTCCTGTTGTAGAACATACAGAACTTAATGATTTCAAAAAAATTGATCAGATACATCTGGATTGAATGATGCTCACTCCACACTAAACACTTTATACAATCCACTAGAAACATAGTACATGTGAGAAACCCACAATATACAGGTTCAGAGCCTAATGGTGGGGATGAACCCAATTGCTCAATTGCAGATTCCTAAAAGAGTATAACCACATCATTCCCAAATTTGTCTATCACAATTTCCTCAAAAGCCCAAGGATTGATCAGCACACCTGATCTTGCTTACAATTCTATTGAGATCCCACTTTCCAGTAGTAGTGCAACATAACACATAGCATCTCCTGGAAATACTACAAACTGAAACTGTAGATTCAGGCATTCAGGGCTGAGCTCCCACATTTGGATAGATGCCAGTGACCACAAATGCAATTGCCTCATAACCATATGGAATGCTCTGGTCATCGACATGCATCTTCGAGCTTGTGTGCCTACTTGGATACCAAGCTATCACACTGGCACAGGTCTTCAGAACCTCAAGAAAAGTGATTGCAGTCAGAACTTCGGTGCAACCCTTCACATTGTGTTTCCTGATATAGTTGCAATGCCATCTGCCCTTACACACATTCCACAAGTCATGTAATCACGTGGGAATTCTGGTTTGGATTGCTTGCCCTCCACAAATCCATCAAACATTCCTAGGGAATAATAGCCACGTGGGTTTCATTCACCATGGCTTTGCCTATTTTTTTAATTTGGAGTCCACACAAGATTCATCCTGTCAAACAACCCTTCAGGAGATACTTGCATTTTGCTCCTAACTCTCTGAATTGCAAAAAATTCTGCCCTTGGAGTAGACCTGGGAGAACTTGCAAGAAGGTTGGCCACAAACCTGTTCATGAGTTTTGTGCTTGCTACATCAAAAGGAAAACCTGCACAAAATATTCAATAAGCAGAAAAGAAAGAAAGAAAACATAAAGGTTATTTTTTGTGTACATGAAAAGTAACATTCAAATCCCAGCAGGATGAGTTGTTGCATGACTTTCTTGAAGAGCTTCTTGACACAAATGTCAAGGTTTAGGTAATAAGTTTTGTATGCTTGGATTGACAAATGCATTTAGCTGCAATATGCATATTAATGATATCTGGTTTATGTTTGTGGCATTTTTTAAAAATTGGACATTAGTGTAAATATGTTAAGGCCTCCTGCAGTAGGAAAATAGAGCCATAAATTCTATGTTAGTGAACCAAAAGCAAAAAGCAAGATGAAACAAAATTGAATAGAACAAAAACCCAACTTAATGCAGCTTGCTCAACTAATACTACATGTTTAATTAATTGAGAAAGAGGCAAACTTTCTCTCAAATGTTAAGAACAAATCCCTTCCTCTGGCTCAAGTTTAAACAGTGAAAACTCATAACTTGTCACACTAATGTGATCAAACTACAGTAAATAAATGAATAAATACCACACATATTTTACATTGAAATGGTTGAAACCATACAGTTTACCTCACACATATATGTGTCATGAACCAAAGTCTTTAGAGTAGGAAAAACCGTATTTCCTGTTGCAGTGAAAGGATCGGTTTTCACAATATGCACCTTAGGCAACACTAGTGTCCCTGTACTGGGTCTGTGCTGCTGCACAAGCACAACAAGCAGAACACTATATATATGTTTGTATATAAATTCAACCCATCTCAATGATGTGTATTTGTGACCTGAAAAAAACACCACATGAAGGATGCAGTAGCTCAAGCAAGCAAGCTGGTAAACACCATTTCAAAGATGAGCAATTTAATTCTCATGGCAAAATAGTAGACAATTTTTTAAATCCGGAATGTGTCTGCAATGTTTAGACCCTAAACCCACCTTTCGTCAATTGTTGAAATATGAAGAGCTGGTTTTTGGAGTACTGGTGTTTAATTGTTGCCTGTTAAAGAAATCACAAGTACTTCACTTCACTCAGCTGACACTCCACTTGCTCTTTGTCAAATAAAATATAACCTCATACATCCTGGTTCAGGAGAAATCAGGGAAAAGTAAATTTTGATGAAGGATTGACAGGTATTGCCCAGGTTCATGGGTGTACTCTAGTTTTCTAAGCCGCAAGGCTCAATCCTTTTTCTATGTGTACTAGACAAAACCATACGTGCATCACTGGTTATAGGACTGGTCAAGTAGAAATGCAATACGAGTACTATCAGAATTCATGCTGCGGGGGCAGTGGAAAGACTGCATTGCTAATTTACAATTTTGGTGTACAGCAGTTTCTTGGGGGCAGCCTTAAGAATTTGAATGCTAAAGATGTTAGGGAAGGAGGGACCAAGAGTTTCTAGTTTTGGAAATGTTATGGAGCAAGAAAACCAGATCTATGATTAATACTCAAACCCACATCAAGTGAACACATAACAATTCCTAACCATACAATAATCCAGATCAAGCACCTTCAACCTGAAATCAGATGGTCTAAGACCTTATGTGTGTCACCTAGTAAGAGTAATTTTGTGAAGGTGAGTGTCTAAACATTGGGGAATCTTCATGTCAACCGAAAGATGATCCATTCAAGAATTTGGAGTTCACAATTACAACCACCCAAAAATTGATGAGTCCCTGGAAAATTCAGAGGTTTGGTGGTGTTGTTGCTACAAGGAATCTGATTGTTGGGGTTGACTTTGTTGGTTACCTTACTCACCAGATTCTACAAAATTGATCTGACTGATTGCTACTCCCAATACCTGGATGTACAAAAATTTCCGCAAGAAACAAACTGAAGTAGGTAACTCAGTACTTACTTTTGTCGTGGGATCTCCACAGATATAGGATTTGGCGAAGGTGCAGTGGACTGGACATGGATGCCTCTTGCAGGTCGCTAGTTGTAGCGCTGAAAGCTCAGACAAATCGTGCACTTCAGACTGGTAGCTTTGTTGAGGCGGCCCTGGGCCACCTCTGCCATCAGTATCATTTGTCAGTCATGGAAGAAGGCTTGGAACTTCTCAGCAATGGTGCTACCTGCTGGGGACCATCCATCATCAGCTTCTGTATGGCAAATTGGCGGTGAGCCTGTGTTTGTACCTGGTTGTAGAGGTTACAAGACAAACAACAGTCAAGAACATTAGTTCTACCCACACTCATTAATACCTTGAACAACTCCCAAATGTTGCTGGAGGGTAGCAAAACTATACCAAGACTTGTGGGGAGTCCAATGTGAAACTCCCATAGTAGGATTTTTACCCATTTTCCCTAGTTCCCAATGTGTTCCCTTTAAGTTCCCTATGGGTTCCCAATGTGTTCCTCAACATGTTCTCCATAGCACCTCACTTTTGTCCCACATGCTTCGGCAAATGTTGTCCTCCTTTCACCTATATAGATGGATGGGCCAAAGGGTAGGAAGTCTATAGTTCTTAATAGAATGTTCTATTTTAGGGAGTTTCTTTAGTTTTTTTTTTTTTGGGGTGATAGGGCCAATCAAATATGCTTGTTGCAAAAAAAGAAAAAAGAATTTGGGAGGCACTTCATCTAATTAATAGGAGAGGAGGAGTTGTTGGGTCAAAAACAAGAGTACCATCTCAGGTTATTAATATCCATATAAAAAAAAGGGGATGCTGGGTAGTTTATGAGAAAAATTTGAATCATATTCGTTAGTTATGTGTAACGGTAAGTTATCAAGTATTGGTTATACCCCAGTTATAAGGTTTTTAAAATAAAAACTAAATACTTTTATTTTTATGTTTTGTAATTTTTTGTATTAGTATTCAAAGATTGATAACGTACCTAGGTCATAATTGGATCATTCAGGTTATTAAAATCTGAAAATTCAATATCCTGTGGTTATCATTTGAACTAATTATCAAAAAAATCAAGAACCAATTGATAGGTTATTCATAAGGAAATTGATAATCAATCAAAATTCAATAATTGGCCAACATTGGTGAAAGTGCTATAACATCTTAACATATTACAAGTCATAACATGACAATTTCAACAAAAACAATGATGACCAAGCTTGAGAGGACACTATATAGGGTGCAATATATTGATTGTCAAGTAAAAATATAATTTAATCAGTTCAAAAATAAGGTTATGTATATTTTGAAAATAGAATTATAATTAATATAGGGTATGTGTAAATTTTCAATATTAAAAAAATATTAAAAATAGCATGTGCATCAAAGATTTAAGGTATTAATTTGTTAGTAAGTTCAATTATATTGACCCTGTGCATTAAAGTGATTATAAGGTCAATAAGTTAGTTTAAATTTGGGTTTAGGACATTTAAATGAGTATGGAGAAAAATGTTTAGATGGGTTTAGGACATTTAAATCTAACATTTAAGGTTATAAGGAGGCAACAGAGTCTTCTTGTAACAATAACCTAATTTGTTTTTCTTTTTAAATCAAGCGTAGGCTTCTATGTTTTCTTTCTATGTCAAAGTGGTCAGAGGGATTTTTGGGCATAGGATTTCAAAGAGCATGCAAACAAACTTTTTTAGCTCCAATTTAAAATATATATATATATGATATTAAAATTGGATGCTAGAAAAACAGTTATAAATAAATTTGAGGTGGCTAAAATATGTGCATATTAAAAAATCAGATAATAGTAGGGTGGCGGAAAACATAAACCCAAAACCTATTACCCCCTGGCTCACCCCCCCTTCCCCACCCCCCCAAAATAATTGTTTGGCGCACATAGGTCACAAAAATAACTTGAAGTGTCCACCTTGGGTGACCAAGTCAATTATATGAACACATCAATGACAATAAGTAAATAAAAGAGCTATCAAATCAAATCCACTTGTAAAAATTGACTTTTCATGCCAAAAAAAAATGAATCACATTTAATGGATGAAATAAAATTATAGATTATATTTTGGGTGAATTTTATTTCACCCTTGGATTTCATGAATGCTCATGGATCTTCCATTCCATTTTGATAACTTCAAATTCATGCTTTTAAATCCTTTCGATATGTTCAAAAATATTTAATTTAGAAAGTTAGTTTGAATTTTGAAAAGGCAACTTTCAAGCTTCTAATAGTTGGATATACATTCTATTAACTTATACTTTAGTTTAATGTTTCATGCACTTAACTTTAGGGACTATGAAATATTTTAATTTAAGTTTAATTGAAGTATCTCATTGCATGTGACATTTAGTGCAAGAAATTTGGAGGTAACATATGCATGAAATTCTAAACCCTATACATATAATTTCAAACAGTAGTAGTTGGGCTAGGGGCAACAATTTGTTTTGGAGTGATTTTTTGCCAAATTAGTTCAAGGAAAAAGGCTAGTGAAAGGCCCTTTAGGTGTTTTCTTTTAATCATCCTAACACCCCCCTTTAACCTTACACATGGTAACTAGATCTTCCCCCTAGTTAAAAGCCTTGTCACCTTTAGCCTCCTTGCCAAAAGCAAAAAGCCACAAGTGTCGTATCACCATCAATTGACAAAGGAAAGGTTCATTTTTGCAAATGGTGCATTGTGAGCACAAAGGATCACCTTGACCATCATGATCATGTGTGTTGTTGGATTTGAAAAACATCGACAACAGAATGTGCAAGTTCACCAAAAAAAAATCACTTTCCTTCATCATTTTTGCTTGAATAATGTATTCCTTTCACAAAAATATGTGCATTATGCATTCAAAGTTGTTTATAGTTGGTAGAAAGTTTCAATGGTCGTCTAGGATCCAAATTACTAAAGAATCAAGGACCAAGGTTTCAAATATATTGCAACTAAATTTGAAATGCAACTTGTTAGTTGTGAACCTTGTCATGCGCTCCTATGTTGACACCTACAACTATCGTTGTCACCACACATAGAAAACACAACATGAAAATATGTTAAATGATACATCATTTTAAAACAAAAAATGTGATTCATCTGCAATAGCACAAGAATCCAAGCCCAAAAAACACCCAAAAAAACCCAATAAAATTTGCAAAAAAAACTTGCATGACACAAAAATTTGTAACAACAACAAACATGTGTTATGGAATTCAAATCACCAAAAGTGATTTGAGATCACACAAATTGGGATTATATCCCATCCAAAGAATATTTCGAACCTTATTCACATTTAAACCAATTTGAAAAAAAAACCCAAACAACCAAATTAGCTTAATTTATCCCTAACTAATTGGGACTTAACAAAATATCTAAACTAACATACTTAACAACTATTGTGCGTTCCTATGTTAACACCTAGAACAATCACTGTCACCACACATAAAAAAAGATAACATGAAAATACCCTAAATGGTAGACCATGTCCAAATTGCCCCCTTATTTGGGGCAAAGGTCCCCTTTAACCAGATATTAATGTGGGATTACTTAATGAAGATCCACCATGGGTGAACACATTAGTTTTGAGGTGAAAAAACTAGTAGGCTAGGTGCAAATTGAGCCACACCGTTAATCACCTAATTATAATCCTTCAAATTCCTAGCCGAATGTCAATCATCATGCAAAAAAAACCCATGGATTAGTTTTATTATCCAACCTTAGGAACCTTGGTTCATTGGGTGCATTTAGGGCAAAATCATTTGTTGATTGACATTTCCTCCAAAGGTGGCATAAGATATCCCATATGCCAACCTCAAGAACATTGATCCAAACCCTATTTCATTATTTACACCATCCATTTGGCTAATTTGTTTGCAAGTCAATATGGTTTCATGAAATAGTGTGATGATTAATGAATGTTTTTTCACACAACTCTTGGAACTCCCCATAGAATTTCGTACCTTTGTTGATGAGTATTTCAACTAAAGCCCCAAATCTATTCAACACCATGTCCAAAAATGCATAGGCAACACTTTCATTATTACGATCTAACAATGGCACCAACTTTAGCCACTTCAAAAAATGTTCAATCATAACCAAATAAAATGAATTATGTTGTATAATCAAATTAAGTGGGTCAGCATAATCCAAATTCTATTATTATTTAAGCCTCATGATAGGCAATGGCTAAAAATGAAATGTAGGTGCATTGAATGAAATTCATACTTGATCGCACACCAAAGACCAAGAAACAAATTGTTGAATCTAAAGTTCCATCCCTCACCACCAATATTGTTCTAAAGCAAACTATAGATCTATCAAACCCCAAAATGGCCCAACTTTTCATGCACATGCTTAACAAGGTTCTCACATTTTTTGTGCGAGGTACAACCCACACTTGTCCATCTACCCACACATGTAGGAGGGAATTACCTTCCCATTTGAACCATTTGGCCTTATGTACAACCCAATCTCATTCCTTGGGTGTCAATCCAACATAAATTTCATATGCTTGCAAATATGGAATAATAGGTGCATCCGCATGTATATGCAAGGCACCATCACCTTCTAGTTCAATGTCCACATCATGGCCCACCACCCATATTAGTCCGAGGTACATCCCTAGAACATCCAACTAGGGTACATAAGTATGTTGAGGCATGCCATACTAGTACTACCTCCAAATTCACATCCCGTGCCAATGAACTTAGAGCGATATCCTCCTTGTTAGAACTTGGGTTTTAACTCAAGCCATCAACATCCCAATTGATTATACCAATCCTAGTGTGGACAACATCAAAATCATACTTAGGTAGGATAAAGGCCCATTTAAACAACTTTCCTATGAGTCGATCAAATTCCATCAAAAACTTGAATGACTAATGATCAATAAGTAAAGTGAATGGGCTACCATAAATATAACATTGGGATGATGGCACAACCCAAACAACTGAAAGGCATTCCCTTTCATAGGAATTATATTTGTCCTCCATCTTGTTGTTGGACATATTGGTATATGCCACCACAAATTCTTAACCATCATCGTCACATTGGGTAAGCATAGCTCCCAACCTTAAAGTGCTTTAATTGGCATGTAATTGGAACAATTGTCTTTAAATGGTCACCTCAAAATAGGGGTTGAGGTGAGTCTAACCTTTAACTTTTGAAATGTTCACTTTTGTGTTTCAACTCATATGTAATTTTGGTCAATCCTAATCAATTAGGTCAAAGGTTTAACAACGCTACTAAAGCCTTTGACAAACCTCCAATAATAATTACATAAGCCTAAGAAGGCTTGTAATTGATTAACATCCATTGGTTGGGGAACTTGTGAAATTGCCTCAACCTTGGCCCTTTGAACCCCCTTATCCACCTAGATAAATCATGTGACCCAGATATTCCACTTGAGTATGAAAGAACCAATTGCTTGGATGAACTTAAGGTTATGTTCTTTGAGTCTTCCAAACACTTCCTACAAATGATGCCTATGATATTTTGGCTTCAAACTAAACCAATGATGTCATTGATATAGCACTTAACAAAATTAAAACCCACCAACATTTGATCCATTACCCTTTGAACTTTAACAAGGACACTCTTCAAACCAAATGGCAAAAACTTTGATTGGTACAAACAATTGTTCCCATGAAGATCAATCCCTCATAATGTTGTCTTGACCTTGTCACCTTCTTTCAATGGTAACAATGGTAACTAGACCACAAGTCCAAGGTACTAAAAACCTTGGCTTGTCATAAGGTGTCAAAAATCACCTATTGCAAGGGCATGGCATATTTGTTTGAAATGGTTCATTTATAATTCACCACGTGGCAATCCCCACATGTGTGGTGCTTAATCGAATTGCCAAAAATATCCTTCTTGGTTAACATCATTGTTGCCAAAGCATATTCACCCCTAAACAATTCCACCAAACCCACATTTAACAACTATGTTATATGTGCATGAACTAAGGCCCTTTGCACCTCACTAAGCATATAAGGTTTACTGAAAATTAAATTATCATCCTCCAATATAACTTGTACCTCTTGTCCCTTTAATTAAATTAATTCCTTTCAATTAAAGGTAAAACGTCCAACATAATCTTATAATAACAATTGTATTATGTGCATTTCATCCCCTATAACCACAAAACCAATATTTGGTTCCCATGTGGTGCAATCAAGGGTACCTTAGGTTTAAATGATGGATTATCCCCATTGCCCAAGGTTGAAAGTGTAACATGTGGTTATTATGTAACATATTAAGGGTACCACATTGTCTTGGCATTCACACATTACTGAACTCCTTCCCAACACCCGTAAATCCCTCCTAGCAATCCTGATGACGCGCTCCCAAACTCCTTGATAGGCTCAAATGTGAGTCTGAAGTGAAAACAACGGAAAAAAAAAAAATTGAAGCACATTTTTTGGCTCACAACACTTTGGGGGGGTAGAGAGGTGTGTTGGAGCTTCGAAATGGGACTAGGAAGAATGACAAGTGATCAATCACTCACACAGACCTGCACAAACCAAACAACAAGTTGGTTAATGCATAGTTGGAGCACTTTTGGTGCTAGGACGAGCCACGGGCAGACTCGAACTCATAAGATTCATCATAGCTCGGACTTGGGGGAAACCACCACCTTCCCCTTTATAGTATACTTTGTGGCTGGCCACGGGACCAACATCCAAATGGCATTTTGTCCCGAAACTCCCAAGTGGGAGTCCCGAAATTCCCAAAGTTGGGACTCTCGCACTTTTGGGGGCCCATAGCTTTATCTGCAGACTCCGATTGAGATGAGGTCTGAAACAAAGTTGTAGCCCTCATCAAGAGCTTTTCAATAGTATGTTGCATGCCACCTACACGCAAGGAAATCAGGGTGATTATCGACTTTTAGTGATTAGGAGTCAAATTGGCAATTTGACTCCTAACCTTTCTTTTGGCCATAACTTGTGTTTGAAGTGTCCAAATGGGTCATGCAAGCCCATTTTAGACATCTAAGTTCCAAGAACTTTTTAATGATATAAGGAACGTCTCAATCTAATGAGTTTTGATTCTTGCAATCGCCTTCTAAAAATTCGAGAGTCCATTAGGACTCCAACTCCCAAAATGGGAGTTCATTTGGGAGTGTGAAGGTTCATTCTCTCACACTCTTTTGCACTCCCGGGAGCATGAAATGTGACTATTGGGCTTATTCTTGGTTTGCACATTTGCAAACCCTTGCCTTGGTTGTGAGCCCAAGGCTAAGGTTGCGACACCTAATCCCATGTATGCCAAGGATGTGCAATCTGTGTTACTACAATATCATCCCCCTTCGCACTAGCATGACGATCCCAATTAATGGTGCAACAAATCGAGATGTAGGGTGGGTGGGTAAGAAATATTGATCTAAATATGTTTGTTTAGCCAAGGTCAAACAAAAAACCCATGTGAGGCAATTAAGGTCCATAACTTGCCCTAAAATCTGATTGTGAGTTCCCTTAGAAATGTTAAACACATTTGAGGTATAAGTGCGGGATCCCATGGCCCGTTCTCGTTCATCTACATTGAGTTCTTCCATACTGGATGAATTGAAATCCCAAATCATCTTGGGGCCTCCATCCTTAAATGCACAAAAATGTGGAAAACTCACGAATGTTGGTAAGGCTGGTCATGGAAGGCCAACCCTATTGACCACTACAAAAGGTGGCCAATCATCATGACAAATCATGCATGAATGGCATCCATGATCCAATATGTCATCCACCAAATATGTGCGTGACCTAGGGATGAATTGATATGCTTATGAGATCACTTCTAATGTCGCAACCCCACTTTGAAGGAAATGTGAAGTCGCCACTCACACTCCCGAAAATGGGACTTGGAAGTCCTACGGGATTCTCAAAAACTCATAACATGATTGTAGGGGTCAAGACACCTCTCATTGAGGCGTTCTTTATATTGTTGGAAAGGTCTTGGAGTGTAGATGTCCAAAATGGCCTTGCATGAGCCATTTGGACATCTGCAGCACAAGTTATGGTCGAAAGAAAGGCCGGGAGTCAAACTAGCAGTTTGACTCCCGACCACTAAAAGTCAAGAATCGACCCGATCCCGGTGCGTTCAGATGAAGTGCAACACACCATTGGAAAGCTCTCGAGGAGAACTACAACTTTGCTTTAGACCTCGTCCCAATCCGAGGTTAGGGTGAGAAGTTATGAACGCCCAAAGTCCCAAGAGTCTAAACCGAGACAGTTTCGGGACTCCACTTTGGGAGTCCCGGGAAAAAGTGTCATTCAAATGCAAGTGCGATGGTGAGACGCAGAGAATACTATATGGGGGAAGGTGGTGGCTTCCCCCGAATCCGGGCCATGGTGAGTCAAATGAGTCCAAGGTTGCCCATGGCTAGTCTCAACACCAAAAGTGTGCAGAATGAGTTCTAACCAACTTGTTGGTTGGATTTGGATGCAGGACCAAATAACTAAGTAGCTTGGCCTTCTTCCTAGTTTAATCCCGGAACTTTTAGCACGCCCCTCTCACCCCCTTTAGTGTTGGAAGCTGGGAGCGTGCCCCAAGTCCTTCCTGATTTCGCAACTTGAGCAAGTTAATCCCAACTTGGGACTAACCAAGGACTTAGGAGTGCGTCATCTAATGGTGTTAGGTAATCCACAACCATTAAAATTAATGGACACGTGAACCAACTGCAACAACATCCACATGCACTAATGTGCCAATCCAAACCTTGATTTGTTGCCATCCCACCAAAATGGTTGGTTGAAAATCTCCTAATGGTGGGACATTTTCTAAAATGTATGCACATGGCTACATTTACATGGTTTGTAAATGTTATAACACATGAATTAAATCCCAAACAAATCTTGGGTGAAAGCACATTAAAGTGTAACAATTTTAAGCACATGTGGAAATCCATAATTGCCTTAATTAACATTACGAAGGTAGTGTGAAGGCATGATACCTTGAATCACACGTGTCATTTTATAAGTTATCATTAGAATTTATTTATTTTTTTTTTTCAACCCTAGTTTACCTTATGAAAAACTTAAAATTGAAATATGAGCTTTCAATCTATTATTTTCATTTAATAAAAAACATAATAATAAAAAATCATAATTCAAGGTACATAAAAAACTTGGTCATCAAAATCCCTCCAAAAAGTCTTCCTTGGTATCAATGTTACCACATCATATTACCATTGAATCCTTTACTCACTAAGAAACATTATATTTAAAGGTGCATGGAATCCATATTCATTGATAATGGATTGTTACAGGTTTTTGGGTACTCCTTTAAAAGTCCATTATGTCATGGTTATTTAAAAACTATCCATGAAATTTGTACAATGTGACATATTGCATATAGCATTGTAGTATGGAGTCCTTTTTCATTTTAGTTTATTATATTTAATCACATGCCTAATTACAAATCCCAAAATCTTGCAATAACTACCTTGTGAAAACATTTTATGGACAGTGTAATGTGTTTTCACCTTCCTAATGTGGGGTCTAGAAGTCCTTGGCTTGTACCAACCTATGAAAGGCCTTGACATGACCAACCTATAATTACCAAATCTATTAACACAATCTTATCCAAATCTTACGTCCTTAATAATGTGATGTTGTTTGGTAAGGAATGTTGGTAACCCTGAATAATTAAGGTTGGCAATAAAATGGACCTAGGGTTGGCAATAAAATGGGATGTTGCTCGTGTAACATTATAATATGATGTTTAAAGGCATGTTTAGCATGTGGATCTTGTTCCACGTAGTGTTATCACTGTATTTGGATCCTTGACTATAACATTGCAATTAACTTGAAATTAATGCCTCCAAACAAGTCTAATAGGCATATCCCATATTGGTGATAATCCAATAAATAGCCATAACATCTAATCATTAATGGGTTCAATCATGGTGGCCCAACATCCACGAGTGTTTGTGGGCTTGGTGACAATAGAGTGTGCCAAGCCTGATGAATAAGATGTTTGGCTGATGCGTGTAGCTTGGTCAATGTGCCCTATGGTAGGCTAGGATCCAATGTGGAAGCTTAAATGGATGGTATTTCTTATGATCCCAACATTGCCAATTCCCCAGTTGGGGGTTCGTTTTGATCATGGATGCTACCCTCCAATAACTCAAACCCATGTGGAAGGCTTAAAAATCCAACCAACATAGTGGATTTGTTGGATTTTCCAACTTACCCCCCAATGAGCCTCACTAGCAATGAAGCCTTGTGACTAGCTCCTATTTGACATCATGGGTGGTAATAAGTAGTTTCTTCTGAAAAGTTAATAATAATCCCCAAGGGATACAAGACTACACCTCCAACCAATACATCATTGGATGTGGCATGTGTGAGTCCCACCACTTGGGCCCACATTGTAATATAACCTATGGGTTGGTAGGATTGACTAGATCATAACCTCTTGCTTGGTTAACCCCAAAGTTGTTTATTAGCCACCCATTGATTTCAAAATTTGATACGGGCATGGGTTGAGATTGACATTGGTTAATCCAAGTACCCTTGCTTAACACTAGAATCTAACAAAACCATGTCGGTCGATATCAATGTGTCAACACCCCGCAACCTTCAACTAGAAAAAATATTTCCTCATTATGCACTACCATCGCACTAGGAACAACATTGGCTTGATTAATGGATAACTATGCTAAAAGATCATGACACTTGGCCATAGCTACATGCCAAAATTCAAGGTGCACCTTGCACCCTTGAAACTTTGTTGGGGAGCAAACTATAGTAGTTACAAAAATATCCTCAAACCTAACTACCACATCTAGTGTTCCACTGGTTTCACATAATGTGGATGTTAAACAAAACATGGTCACAAGTTGAATACTTAGAATGGCCAATGTCTCAATGAAAAATAGTGGTGTTCAATACACCATTTTGGCCACCCCTACCAAATTCATGGGCCCAAGAATAAAACCAAACCCAAATGTAACTAGCATGTTCTTCCACCATGTTCATCTCAATGCATTTTGATAATTGGAACACATCCACCAATGTGGGTTGTGTGGGTTGAAATAAAATGGCATCTTGCACCCGATGCTTAAATTCCTTGTTTAGGATCTCATACCAAAATTGGATCGCTTGGGTTTTCTTCATGCTTCATGTCGCCATGATCAACTTATGCATCTGTGCATAGGCTTCCATAAACTCTCATGGGGTTTATGTTGAAACTCTTGTAAACTCCTCAATTTTTCGATATGAACCTTTTGGTAATTTCACCATAACTTTTGAAAGAATTCCACAATTGGGTTAAATGTGGTAAAAGGCCTCGTGTACTAATGGAAGGATTGATACCACCACTTTTGATGGTTCCACCATTTCCAATGGCCCCATTGCCATTAACACTCCCATTCCCACTTGCCACACTACTATTAGGGACTGTTGTAATCACATTTTAGGTGTAACTTTTTGAAAGATCAACAAGTTCAACATGTATTTTGAGATATCAACCTAGGAACTTATGCTTGTTTTATAGATTGTCAACCAATAGCACACAATTCATGAAGCCCCCTTACCCCTTGAAAATGAACTAACAACCCAACTAACACAATGATAGGAAACAAGCACACCCAACAAATATAAGTGAAAATACACAAATCATGTAACACGAATTTCCACTTTTATGATTCCTGCACAAGAATCACGATAGGCATTCAAAGGTCTCTTCATTCAATGGTGCAACATTCCACCACATGTCAATGATAAGAATACATGTTTACCAATATAAGAAATTGGTACTAAAAAACTTGGCAAAACCAACCCCACACATAGATGACCACCTTTCCACACCCATGAACAAGCGTTTAAAAAGTTTTGTCTCCAAATGGCCAAAAATTTCCCACACTAATAATGTTCTTCTCTATGAACTCATTTGTGCAAACAACTGGTGATTCCACCTTTGTACGAATGAGATATGAATTTCCAAAGAATAAATGGAATTAATTCCACAATGAAATATTAGCCTTTGACCTTCAAAATTTGTTTCCAAAACTTCAACAAAGTTGCATTGGTGTAACCTTTTTTTCCAGAAACTTAATGGCACAAAAATCACGCCAAATTGACACCATACATGCCCATGATGAATTTCCAAAAAATCTCCCAAATTACTTTTAAATTACTACACTCAATGACATCTTGTGAGATACATCTCATGTTGCAGGATATTCATGTCGAATTGGGATTTATTTTCAAAAAAAATAAAATTAGAAATTTGTTTTTCTTGTCTCATGTCATTTCACTATAAGATGATGGCATGTATGTTCATAGGAGCCCACGTCTAATTTTTTTGATAAAAAGAATTTGTTTAATCATTAAATCAATGTTCTTTTATAGGTGAAATGAACTTGACCTCTTGGTTTGGAAAGTAAAATAAAATGAGAGGATCAAATTGGACCCCTTAAACCTCCTATCTTGAATTTAGTTTGAAGCACCACAAACTTCCTAAATGAATCGAACCTCCAAGGTTTGGAGAAAATGTAAAATTCTTCAATGCACGATGGTGATTCCAATGGAGCTCAACTCCTCCCATTGTTGCTTCTTCCTTATGAACCCCTTCCTTTGCTCCTTTTGTTGTAGCTAGAGGTATTTTGCTATTAAAAAAATGGAGCTAGCTTCAACAATGTGAGTGAAAAAGAACATGAAAGAAATCAAGACAAAAAGATAAAGAGGAAAAAAGAAAGAAAAGGACTCCTGTGACAAAAGTTGAATATCTTCCTTGATGATTTTCTTTTTCTTCTTGTCCTTTCCTTCACACAATAAACTTTAAGGTCTTAACCTTCAATGACGTTCAACTCCTCAAGGATTTTTAACCCAAAACAAATATAGAATCACAAAAGTCTCATAGTATAATCTTAAGTTTAAAAGAAAAATCAAGAAGCATCCCCTAGCTATAACTCCACAAACAAAAACACAACCAACATGCCACACAACATCTAAACAAAGCTTCCAAACAACTAATCCTTATGTAAAACCAAAAACTACAACAAACCTATGCCACACAACATTGAAAATAAAACTTATTCCACAACACTTGTTACAAGAAATCATGTGCAAACAACTAGACTTCTAAAGTTGCACAAAATTCAAGAAATCACACTTTTGGTGATTCAAAATATGACTCATTTACAACAACATAAGAATCCAAATCCAAAAAACACAAATCAAAACCCAATAAAATTTGCAAAAGAAACTTACATAACACAACAAATTGTAACAACATGTGCTTTGGAATTTCAAATCATTGAAAGGATTATATTTCATCCACAAAATATCCCGAACCCCATTCACACTTGAATCAATTCGAGATAAAAACCCAAACAACTAAACTAACATGGTTATTCTTAATTAATTAAGACCTAACTAAGTAACTAAGCTAGCACACCTAAGAAGCTCAAACCTAAAGCTTTATGTTCAATGCATTTTTTTATGTGATTATTTTTTAATGAAGATTTTGTTTTCAAAGGTGGCAATTGACAAATTGTGATAGTTTTGCATTTTGCAAGTTACTAAGGTTTTGTGTTCAATGCAAGTTATAGGGTGCACCTTATTATTGTTGCATTGATCCACCTTCCTAAGTCCAAATGTGCATTGTGTAAATGCACAAATCTTGAGGTGTTTAGGTTGTAAATTGTACAAGCTACTAAACACAATTAATATAATGCAAAACATTCTTTGAATTTCATTGACCTACAAGCTTTAAAACCCTAAATGTTAGACTTAAATTTTTAAACATTCTTCTCCATGTTCATTTAAATGTCTTAAACCCAAATTTAAATTAATTTATTGACCCTATATTCACCTTATATAATTAATCAAAACATTATTTCACAATAATTGAACCTACTAACAACTAATACCTTCAATCTTTAATGCACATTCTTTTTTATTATAAATTTATTGAATATTAGAGACTTACACATACCCTATATCAATTATAATTTTATTTTCAACATATACATAACCCTATTTTTAAATTGATTGAGTTATAATTTTTACTCGACAACCAATATATTGCACCCTTTATTTTTATTCATGTATTTTCTATTGTTTTTGAATAATGTCCCCAACCCCCAGCCTCCCCACCCCCCCACAGGCTCACTAGCAATTTAGAGATGGCTCCATTACAAACACATGATTTCACATTCAAATTTTTCTTTACAAGGTCAAATTTTAACATTTCAATTCCAAGCCTAAGTCCATTTTGATGTGCTTAATTCCAAAATCTTCCATTTCTTCAACCATTGATCCATCTTTGTACAATTGTTCCCATGAAACCAAACACCTACTAAGAAACCTAGAAGATCCTATGACAAGTTTAAAGTTTTATGGGACACTTGGGCTACATGATTCCCTTTGGGGTTGATTTGTTTTAGGATTGGATGATCTAATGTCTAAGATGAAATGTGTCATCTATTTTACAATGGAGTGAAAATAAAAAACTCCTATCAACACCTAACTTGGACACCCTCCAAAAACTTGGTCATTGGAAACAATTGTTGCCATGGGTAATTTTGATGTTGGAAAGTGCTTTTGCACTAAAGATACAATTCATAACAAAGAGGATATATATAAGTAGAGGCAATGAGTTAATCAATTTGGAGTTCATGAAAGCTCCAAAAAATAAGTTGATTCAATTGCCAAACATTTTTCATTTGTTAAACCAAGGTCAACCAATGACAAAAGTTGAAGCTTTTAGAAATTTATATATGTTAAATGTGAATAACAACTTGAGGGAAAATTGGATCGACAATATGAAGTGGGGAACATTAAAAATCATGCATGAGGTCGTCTCCATAAACATTATAACTTTTTGTAAGAATGTGTTTTCTTTGTTTTGAGTGTAAATGAGGTGATACAATTGATAATCAATAGTGGATAAACATGCATGTTTATGTGATGAAAAATTGGGTTTGCATTCAAATTTTACTAACACTTCAACATGTTGAAATGGGTGTAATGGCTAATAATATTATTGTTATTATTCTATGGAGCATGTCCATGTTTGGAGGTTTAAGCCAAGGAACAACTTGCCTCTTGATGGGTATGTCATGGTTGTGATGGTGATTCTATGTTTTAAGGGCATCGCATAAGTGTTACTATGCATGTGAACAAAAACATAGTTATTTAATTCATTAATGTGCATTACATGGCACACCAAATGAACTTGTGCTCATTGTTTTGTCAAAGATGTTTTTAGTGCTTCACATTGAAGCAATGTTATAGTTTTTATGCACCTTCTTTGTTCACAACCCCAAAAAATACCTCGAGTTCATAAGACTTGAAGAGGCATTAGCTACTAAAGGGCAAAAGTTGATATGAAACGTGAAAACACATTGGATCAACATGTCTAAACCTAAACCTACTCATGCTCATGTGTTTGTTGCTCATGTTCACATGCTCACAAGCTAGCATTGTTTGAAAGATAGCAAAGAGCTCCATTGCAAAATAAATAAATAAATAACAACAAACTACTTTGAAATCTTGTTGTTACATAAGAGCATCAACAAAAAATTCTTACTAACAAGTGGTCATTGGAGGCATGATGATGAATTGAACTTTTCAAAGGTGCAAAGTTGGAGCTCGAAGATGGGGAGGGGCAATGTAGCTATAATGGCCAAACAAAACCACAATATTTGTAATTTTTTTTTAAAAAATTACAAAAGAAGAAGACAACAAGTTTTTTGCAACATGAAACAAGAAGATGAGAACAAGTGAATGGTTCATTGTCATCTTTTGCAACAAGGTATAATTAGGCAACAAGGTATAATTAGGAGGATGAAGAGTTAATGTTTCCTACATGATTGGAGGCAATGGTGGAGGTGAAGTGAGGACTTGATTCAAACTAAAGTGTTACAATGATGAAGGCGATGTGGGGGAATGAGTTTAGCAAGGGGAGATAGGTAGGTAGGTAGAATGGGATAAGCAAGTAGAAGGGGGTAGGTAGGAGTAGAAAAGTAGAGAAAAAAATTTGATTTTTTTCATTAACCCATTTGGGCACCAATGGGGGTTAAATTGAATTTCATCCAAATGAAAACCCAAAATACCAAGTTTTCTCTAATTGGTGCATTAATGGATGTTGGGTCATATCACCCATTTTGATTCGATTATTAGATGCCTCACTAATCTTGCATATGATACAATTTCAAACCTTGTTATTCATTACCTTGTGATTTAATATGATGCAATTTCTCATAGTTTTTTATTCCTTTTGGATAAATGGCCACCATCCATCAAGTAGACTTGTTATTTCCTTGAACTATTAGAGAGAAAGAATACACATTACATGAAGCTTCTATGATAAAAAAACCCATTAATCTTAAAAGGTGGGCTTTAATGGTTGCATAACTTGCCTTCCAATTGGTCACCCATCCCAATAACATTATAGCCAAGAAAAAATGTAATCCTTGTTTTTAAAAATGTATGACACAACATATATGGTCTTTAAAAATTGTGAAGCTTTCACACATCTTTATATATTAAAATAAGTGTTTTTTTTTTGTGACCACACATTAATATTCCCAACCATGGGACTCCTTGATGTGCTTTTGGTATTGTTGGAAATCTTTGGCAAGGCAATGTGCATGGTGGTCCTTTTGTAAATTTTTGACCAACACAACAAAAATTATTGAATTTAGAATGATTTTTGTCATTGTAAATGATTTTCGAATTACAAAATTGTTTTTCTCAACCAATCAATGCTTTTACTATACTAACTTTTGAATTCACATTTGCCTTCTCATATCACATGAGAAAATGCATTTGCTATTCATTTCATGGGGAATTGCATAAGAAATCTCCCATTAGCAATCCTATTGGCCATCCTCTTATTTAACCATTCAACAATGAGGAAATGCATGGGGAAGCTTCCATTGGCCATCCTATTTACCCTTTCATTATTAGCCCTTCTATTTGCCCTTTCACATCCCAAGCCATAACACTTGGAACTAATGGTATTTGAATTCACATTTTGGCCAATAACATTTTTTCTTATTGAATTGAAGAGGTTTTGGGAAAGTTCTATCCTTTGTTCACCTTTGCCATGCACACATGATCAAATGAATAAATTTACCATGCAATTTAACCAAGTTGATGCAATCATAGTAGTAGCCAAGGTTTGATGTGCATGCATATAGGTAGCCCAAACTTTGATTTCAAAGTTGCAATGGAAATTTCCAGGACATAAAATTATGAATGCAATGGGAATGGTTTATCCCTAATGTTAGTTGAGCAAGGAGATTTCGAACACAACATTCCTTTTTTGTATCACTATGATCAAAGCTTCCTTTTGTGTTTTAGAAAAGAACAAAACTAGAGTATTTATTCCCCCATTGTTGAATTCACATTTGCTTGATGTGTAGTCTTCACTTTTTTGATTGACCATGACAGACAATGCAAAACGAGTAATGATTAAAAACTCTAATAAGAATTGTATTTCTAGGTCATGGATGAATATAGCGGCTTTTCCATTTTGTCTTGCAAACCAAGTGAATATAACAAGTTTGTTGAAATGGTTATGGTTTAGGTCTTAGATTTTGTGAAGGATGAAAGGACATTGAACAATTTAACCTTCATGAAAAATAGGTTGCAAAATTGTTAACAACACATCTTGATGTTTGTGTTCACATGTTCGATCAAAAAAAATTCAGCATGAACTTTTTTAAAAAATGAAGATGTTACTAGAATTTGGAAAGATGAAAAAGTGAAGTATTAAGCAAATTGGTAGAGCTTTAATATTTCAACCTCCAAAGCTTATTTGTTTAACATGAAAAATATGCACTTTTTATTTTTGAAACATCTTGGTTTTGCTAGTTTCAGATTGCAACAAATCGTTTTTATTTTTAAATGTAGCAAAGTTGATCATTTGAAACACTTTGCTTTTTTTTTCTTTCACTACATTGTTCTTAATTACAAGCATATGTGATGATTGATTTGTGGTAGTCATGTGATGTAGTTTGCTAAGTAATTGGTTGTATATTGATGTTGGGCAAGAAAACAAAATATGCGTGTTTTCTTGGGGGTTGAGTTTGGATGTTTCAAAGTTAGGTTGTTTATTGGTTTTTTTCTAAAGTGTGGGAGGTAACTTCTTGGTTGCATGGGCAATACCTCCATGGTTGAGGTTTGATAAATTGATTTTCTTACGAAAGCTTACTTTTGATCAGATTTTAAAACACACGGTGAACAATTTAGATTGTATGGAGATTGGGATTTTAAGTTTGCTTTTATCTATTAATATATTGCTAAAATAGGTACACTCAAAAGTTCATATGTGTATAAATTTAGGAACACCAATCAAATTTGGAAAAACATCAAATCATTTTATTAAATTGTTGGGAAAGGGGAAGTAATTTTGACCAACTTGCTAGGTTCAATCCAATAGTTGTTGGGAACTAATTTTTTTTTTAAAAATTATTTTTGTTTTAGGGTCAAGGTTTTTTTCCTTTAATTTTGTGATGTAACCAAACTAGCAATCATCCACAAGAAGATTTACCCAAATTTGGTTATAGATTAGATAAAAAAAGGTGAAAACATGTTAATATGTACCAAAACAATTGTAACCATTACTTAATATTTCATATTTAAAAGTGATTATTTAAATTAGTGTTCAATTTTTTGAGTTTATTTGTATTATAACATTCATAATATATCATGGGAATATGTGAATAAATTTGGAATCAATATAACGAATAGAAAATACTCCTGAAACAAATCTTAAAGCAATTGTAACAAGTGTTTTTAAGTAGTGAAGGACTTGTAAAATGACTTAAAATGATTTGAAAAAGAGAAAATTTTGAATTTAAAAATATATATTCTAAAAATATTCCAAGAGTATGTCAAATTAATCAATTGTTTAAAGGGGTGCAGCTCCTATTAACTTGCTTTCACCCAAAAGTAAAAAAAATTAAGAACTAGGTCTTATAAAGTGGCTACATGTTGGAGCCTATTGTAGAAATTTGATGATTTAATCTGTTAAAATTGAAATATGAAAAATTAAGGCCATTTTTTCCACATGAATCTTTTAAATGCATTGAAAACAAAATGCAAGGCCAAAAAGAAAAACCATTAAGGAGGGGGTTTATGGAAATTTACAACTTGTGCAAATTGTAATTTATTGCAATTTCCAAACTCCGCTTTTCAACAATAGAAACTCTCAAGCATCATGTATTTGACTTGCCATTAGCAATACTATAATTCCAATATGCATTGTATGGATTATAATTATACATTTACATTTTTGAAAGCCTATCTATAGACTAGGTAACCAACTAGAGAAAGTTGGTCCCCAGACGTAACCTTCTACTTAGAGGTTTGAAAGTGACCCCATAACTCTCATGTGAGGGGATGAAAAGCTTCATAACCTTCCTGTAGATGAACAAAAAAACATATAACCCTCCTCTCCATTCACAAATTTCCATAACCATTCTTTGTCCAGATGATGTATGCAAGAAAAGGAAGAAGAGGGGGAATGAGGAGAGGACCTATAAAAAGCTTGAAAGCCTCTGAATAGAAGGTTATGAATACATGCCGAAGCTAGAATAGAAGAGAAATCATCCTTAATGAATTCAAACCTATGGTGTTTTGTGGATGGATGTTACTACTTATTGGAGAAGGAACAATTTTACGACAAAATAGTGTCTGGAGGAAAATGCCATAAATTGCCCAATGGTTGCTAGATGGCAGAAGTGAATGTATTTTGATTGTGATACTAGGATTATGTACCAACCACCCACTCACCCACACACCATCCATTGGAAACCCCTAATGACTCTCAAATTGTGGACGAACCGTGACTGAGTTACCAAGGTGGGTTACAAGGTAGGAAGATAAATGCGGATGGTCTTTCCATACAGAGCTAACCAAGCTGTGGGGTTAGCGATGGAACAAGAATACAATGAAAAAAATGTTTTTTTTTCCCCTGTCCACACATCATCCATCCATTCATCCATCCATCCATCCTGCATAGTGCACTGGTGGGTGCTGAAGGTTCACTCTGGCCCCAAAATTGCTCATCTGGGGTACACAATCAAAACGGGGCTGTTAGGAGGCCTTAAGGCAGAAAACCCATTGTTACCCTCATAACATAACAGTAGGTATTGTAATCAATTTTGGAGAACGTGGGAGGCTGGGGGGGGGGAATAAAAAGGAAGGAAAACGATACACCTTTGGAAATAGCAACTGGACTAAACCCTAATCCCTTAGAGAGCCGTCATAGTAGGTACTTCTTCTTCAGTTGTCGGCTGATAAATGCTTTCCTTCCTTCCTAATGACTGCCCTGGACAATCGCAATGAATTGGCCACGTTAAGGGGCTTTGATGAAGCTATGCATGCTATGATAATATCTTGGAAATTGAGTTCCACTTGTGTGGAACTGTGCTTCAGGTGTCTCTCTTCCCCCCCCCTCCCCTTGTCCATGCATGTCAATGGTGCAACGCTTTCTTTTAAGGAAAACAAATAATGTGCATGTCAATGTAACAGAACTTTGTTAATGATATTATTTTAAAATGGGTTTTCTGAATGCTGTGCTCATGATTGCTCCTAAAATTCCAATCAACTCTTAAATACACTCCATACTCAAGCCCCCACCATACTCACCAAAACAAGAAACCCAATTTTCCTTCTTAGTACCAAAATGAATCTGTAAAATTCATATGGGCAATTGCCATGATATTTGCATCATTCTTTAATTTAATAATTCAGATTATAGCATATATAGAAAAACTTGTATTGCTTAAGAAAACATTAAAGTTGTAACCAAACTAAAAAATTGCAAAAGGACATCAAACAATTCATGAGAAATTTAATTCGAATCTAGATCTTTGAAACAAATAAAATATCAAATCATTTGTGTCCTCTTTCTCTACTTGTAGAGCTTCATGTTCTAGCCTTTTAAGTTAGGTCTAAATTATTAAGTATGAGGGTTTGTTTTTCCAAATTTTTGGTTTTGAAAGTTGTTGAATTTGTCCAGGTTCTTAGCATTTTCTTTAAAACTTTACAATTAAAAACAAAACATTTCAGAAAAATTTGTCACCAAAAAGAGAAAATCCAACACAAGAAAAAAGAAGGACAAATTTACATTTTACACATGTGCTTGAAGATCACCTATTTCTCACTATAATGTTGAAGTTAATTTTTAACTTTAAGGTGTTGTAAACTCAAGTGCGCGCATAGTCCTTGTGAAACAGCCTGGCCCAATAATAAGGCTCTTAATATGAACTCTTCACACTCAACAACTAAAACCCCAATTTTCCTCTCAGTTCCACATAAAAAGGTGTGATAATTAGGGAGTGGAAACAACAAAACCAAAAAACGCAAATGCAAACAACAGAGACTTAGCTTGCAGATGCACACAGTAAAGAGAGATTGAGAGAACTTTTGATTGCAGTACCATGTCCTCTATTTTGGTGTCAGAACGTTAGCTGCATGCCCATTTGGTGTGAACTGGCCCCACTTGAGTTCAATGGCCATCATGATTGTTTACGGAACCATTACCGAAGCTTGTATTGTTTCCAATCACTCCACATCCAAATTAGCAAGCAGTCCACATTTACATTTTGTGCAAGATTTCCCATGTTGAGACTGTTATGTCTGAATCTTCCCATGGATCTAGTGTAGAACTAATCTTGCTCGGTCCAAGATTACTCAGTCTAAGGTCTAGACCTTACGACTTGCTGGTCTTAGACCTTACAACTTGGATCATCCCTTGAAGGAGGCAACAATCCTACTGAGAAAAGCACATGAAGATCTGTTCAGATACAAACCTCCTTTCTATTAAAATTCCCACTTACTCCCCACACTATATTCACTCCTGTTTATGAACCAAGTGAGCCAACATACCCTCCTCCGCCCACCCTGCGGAACGAAACTCTATTTATTAAATTTTTCCTATGATAAATTCCCCATTAACAATGAATAAAGAAAGAAAAAAACGAGGTAAGATGTTTAAGCAAACACTGTAGAACACTTACATTGTTTTGCTTGCTATATTTTTCCTTTGGACATGGCAAAACTATGTATCATATTTGACAAGTAATCTACATGTGTATTTCGATTCCACTACTGTAGTCAAATTTCAATACAACATCTCCATGTCCTGGGGCCTATGCTAATCATTGGAGGACCATAGTTTCTCGCTCCTCTTTTATCCAGCCATGTGCTTATACAGAGTTTATGGGAACATTATTAAAAAGGAATTTGTAGAATCATTTGACAGCGGTTTTTAAAAGAATGCCTACACTCATCTTGAGCAGTGTACAAAATTCAAAAGCAATAAAGGTTGGTAGATAAGAGAGTTCATTGGATAGATCTTTCTACTGTATGAAAACATAATTTATGCATGTTTTTTTCCGAAAAAATTGTATACTTCCTCCCAGCTTTCCCACATTCATCCTCGACATCGAGAATGGTACTTCACACCAGCTTTCAAAATAAGATATCTTCTCTTTATAATACACAATTTACAATTCCAGGTAAAAAAACACTGGGTGAGAAACTAAACCATGGAGAGAGAAATTTAGATGAAAAAGTTGGCAAATCCAATGATTTGCCAGAGAGTTCACAGTTATAAAAAAAAGAGTTTTGGATACTGAAAGCTCGCATGGGTGGTAGTGGGGAAAAGGAGGCTAGAAAGTTTCTAAACTTAGGTACTAAAAAGAAAATCCATTAGGATTAACGGATTTGAGGTAAGGAAAAATGAAAAGAAAAATCCATAAACCCTATTTGAAACAACAGATGCGGAATCTCCTTGGTAATTGACAATGTTACAAGGTGATGTTTTTACAGGTAACCTCAGTAATAACTTAGAAGATCAAATCAGCAAACCAAAAGCTTATATAAACCAAAGTTACTGTTTTTGTAAACACTAACTGAGTACCACTGGAACATGGGAAACTGGAAATTGGATAACACTAGGAACTTGAACACTGGAACTATTGGAATACTTGAACACTTCCAAACAAGAAAACTGGAGAGGAAGACGGAGGAGCAGATTCTGCACAATTTAGTAACCGAAAGGGGATTACAGAAGAAAATTAGTGTTATAGGAATGGCCACCAGAATTGGGAACCCAATTACACTGCAACTTGGGGCGAGAGTGCAGATCATCTACGAAAGATGCGCGAAAGCGAAGATGCGAACAACGCCGTACGTGATGAGCATGGCCAACCAACCTCCCAATGAGACGCGAACTGCCGCTTTGCACATATTCGCACCCCCGAGACGAGCTCCAATGGCACCAAAAGCAACGAGTGCAACAGAGGATGCTAACACAATGGACACGAGTCTGTAGGTGAAATTGGATATGAAGGATCCCGAGAGAAGAGGCACAACTCCACCAGCTGCAAACGCTATGGCTGATGCCACTGCTGCTTGTGTGGGATTAGAAAGATCGTCCAAGTCTATTCCCAACTCATCTCGCGCATGTGCCTTCAATGCATCTACTCGTGACAGCTCTTCAGCTACCTGCACTCGTTGCACCAGGTTCGCAGGCACACACGCAGAGAAAAACATTTTGTTTCAATGAATGCGAGTTTAAAAGCTAACAGAAACACTACTACACATTGCAGCACTTACTATCACCACAAATAGCATAACCAGAGAAAGCGAACACTTTTCAAAATTGACATTTGACGTGTTGGGTGCTCAAATGTCAAGCTCCCACCTTGATTTTTCTTCTAGCAGTTACTCAAAAGCAGACAGAAAGCAAGAATCTGGAAGACGCAAATCCCCTGTATCTAAGTAGGGGTTATGCAACGCTTACTTGCTTAGCCAAGTAATAAGTGAGACCACGACCCACGTAGATTTGAGTGAGTTCTTCCAGCTCTGCTTCTGGTGTTCGCGTATGCTCCTGCAACACTTATCAGTTTCACATCGCTTACATGTAAATGCCGTCTAAGTTCTTTCTCACATTACTGTACAGAAACCTTGTCTAAGGAAGATTTTTTTTCCTTGGCTTACATGTAAGCATTGGACAACAGATGAAACAAATTGGTTGTGTTGTTCGAAAGCACATTTTCGGAGAGACAGACTGGTAGAGTCTCACCTCAATTGTCAAGTCTTTCAGTTTGGTAGAAAGAATTCTATGGCAATAGGACTCGTACCTGGCGCTCTATCTCGAGGTCTGCAAGCTGGCTGTCACGCTGAGAGAACACCGAGACGTACTCTCCAATAGCCATACTGCAAGCTCCAGCGACGAGGCCAGCCAGGCCACTCACAGCCGACGGATGTCCAGAGCTTCGTGCAGCGTTATGGAACGCCTCCACCCCCATCATCAGTGATGCGATGGACACCAGCCCGTCATTTGCGCCCAATACCAATGCTCTCAACCAGGGAGCTCTGTGAGAGTAGTGCACGGCAGGCACCACCCCGGAATGGTGGTGATTCTTTTCGTTAGCTGTACCTTCCACTGCCATGGGCTTTATGTCTTCCAAGTCCACACAAGCTGCCATTACATTGATGCAAGGCCTTATGCCTGATTGCTGCAAAAAAGGAGCGCTGTTTCTCCTGGAGGAAGAAGAAAGCTCCGTGTTCTGGTCGGCTATTGGCACGCCCATACTGAATATAGGCCGCTTGCACTGGTGCTCGTTCGCACTGTAGGGAAAAACGAGAACGAAGGTGACGAAACAGGCCGAAGATCACGACTCGCTGCCACTACCTAGTTAGCTGAGGCCGGATCAACAATCACTTACGTGAAGAGACAGTGGTTAACAGCATTTCCCAATTAGAACACTTACTGAAGCTCCGTTTTACAGCGTCGAATACAGCACAATAACGACCACAGTTCAGTTGAAACAATCCTTCAGGAACCCCAAAAAATTCACATGCAGTTTGTAACGGTAATGACGCTCACAATGCTCAAAAAAAGGCACACTAACAACAACCAAATTATGTCCTCTTTCTTGTGATGCTTCTGCAACCGTCACGAAGGAGCTGAGCACTACTTCCACTCAATGTCATGTAAAATAACAGCACAACACGATACACAAAAAAAACACAACAACTAGCTAGAAACTTTTAAAAGCTTCGTTTGTAAAGCCTGGTCAAGCTGCTTTCTCTCATTACAACAATGACACCCCTTCAATCAAACGCTGACTAGCGAACCAACCCAAATTGCTAGCAATTGCACACAGAGAGAGAGAGAGAGAGAGAGAGAGAAACTATCACCCTGCTGAGATGAAGGCGGCTGCAAGAAGAAAACTCTCAACTTGTCTGCGCACAGCTTCCCCAGTTTTGACAGGTCCTTTGAATAGCTATAGAGCTGCTAGGCCTAACTCTCGCGTCTGTCAGGAGGCAGCTAGCAGCTAGCAGACAACACACTCGTGTCTACTACGAGTCGACTACGAATCCTCATACCTAATTTAAAATACTGTTCTTGTGGGGGATTATACGATCAGTATCACGCTTCTTGTGACCGCCAATCCCTGTAGGTATGAGCGAGCTACGATCATAATTATACGCTGCTGCGTTGTTGGTAATAAATAAATTAAATGAAAGTTAGTTACGCTCAGCTGCTTCTAGCCCGTTTGTTTCAACAGGGCTGTCATTTTTTGGTTAGTACACAAGGGTCGGCCACAAGCACTCACCAGCCCAAAATGAAGGATGGATGGTAAGTGGTCTGGAAGCAGTTTTCTGTTGGGTTCCCGTTCCGTGCTAACCAAGGCGGTTAGCTTAGTTGGTAAGTAGTAAAAGTAGCCCTTATCTGTGTATAAGCCGTCTACTTACTTAGTGGTTACCTATTTCTTACAGAATTGGTTTCCACAGGTGATACCAAATGTTAACTACAGTTGAGGTTCATCCACAACTGAGTAATAATGAGCATCAAGTGGATGGTGCACTGGTGGGTACTGGTTCACTGTGGCGGTACACGATCAAACCCAATCCACAGGCCTGACTGAACCGGTAGGTACCCACCAAGTGCAGTGCAGCATGAAGGATGGATAGGAACTGGTCAGGAAACAGTTTCCTCTTGGGTTGCAGTTCTCTAGTTAGCAGCTAACCATGGCCGTTAGCTCAATTGCTTTTTTTACTACCTACTAACAACCCGGAAGCGAGTTGTTAGCCTGCGCCTATTAGTAGGTAGGTAGGTATTAAAATCCACCCTTCCCTATGTACAAACCATCTACTTAGCTAGTAGTCACTTATTTTCTTATTTATCTACCTCTGGATAGGACCTACTTCTTACATAATAGGTTACTAAGGTGAAATTGGATGTTAATTCAGTTGAGGTTCATCCACAAATGAGTCTTAACTAGTATCCAGTAGACGGTGCATTGGTCAATCCACAATGTTTTGTGTTGCCTAGTAAGTAATCCTGCATGGAAGTTGGTAATGAACATTACGACAGAATGTGGTGCTTATTGTGACATAATATTACACCAAGATTGCAATTTGACATTATTATAATATGTCACACAATTTAATGTCAAATTATAATTTTAATGTAATAATGGGCCTAATAAACATTACATATTGTACATTGTAGTGTATGAAACCATTATTGTGCGGTTATTTGATTTTAATTTTTAATTTCAACTTTTTTGAAATTTTTTGGATTTGAAAAACATATTTAACTCTAGTTTTTTCAAATTTCAAACATTAAGGTTTCCTAAAAGGTTAGTTGTCTCTTGGCCAAAAAGCAAATGAATATATTTAACGATTCTTTAGCTCAAGAACCTTGCCGTGTCATAGATACATGACAATTATTTAACACTTCTTAACTAGGCTCCCTAGGGTCATTTGAAAGCATCTCACAACACCACACAATTCAAAAGACAAGTTAATGTATACAAAACCAAGAAGTGCTAACTATAAAAAACCTTAACTTTTCTTACATGCATTTTTGTCTTAATAGGCATTCCTATAAAATAAAAGTGCAAGAAATATAATTCAATGGTTCTTCAACCCTCAATTTATTTGCTCAACAACATAGTTATTTGATCCCAACAATTCCACCCACTCTTGATTCATAATTTTGAAATTTGTAATAAAGTGTTACATGGCCACTTAGAAGTTTCAATTTAAATCCAAGTCATAACTCATCCATATGAAGGACATTGTGAAGTCAATTCTTCAAATTACAATAAATGAAAGGGGATTTTGGAAGTTCACAAAGAGTTTCCATCTTGTTTCATGCCTTGTGTGGGTTCATTTTCTCACATGGCATAGTTAACAAATATTGGGGAAAATTTGAAGCCCACTTATTCAATGATGAATGTTTATTGTGATGTATTGTCAACAATAGGGTTAATCATATGCAAAACATAACAATGATCATTATATGAGTTGATTTAATGATATTGTCCAATGCAAGTATAACTAAAACATAATATAACTTCTACAATGAAAGGTTTCCAAGGCCACAAGCCTTTTTTGCAAGGTCATTGTATAAATTAATCATAATTTTTTTATAAGATAATGGACTAAAATCCTTGTATAACCCCATGCCCCAACTTTGCTAACAAATTTGCTTTACTTAAATGTGTCATATTTGATCTTCAACTATGACTTGTCTAATTTTTGAACATTTTGCAAGACACCAACCCAAATATTGATAAAGGTTGAAGAATTGCATAAATGGAAGAGGCACATTTTGCACAAATCTTTTCATTGGTAATCTTTTGAGTGTACTTTAATAAAGTCCAACAAACACAATAGTTGGGCTATATTTCAACATATTACCAACTAGAACATAAATCAAAATTACATATGTTACATTTGCAAAAACAACTTAGAATGGAAGTTGATGATACTTTTTCTTGGAACATTATTATAAAGCAAAATTTGATAATAACATCTACTTTTGACATAGCAACAATAGTGATGACAACATCATTGAATGAAATGTTCCTAATGAGTACTGTTCTTTCTAGATTGTCATCTTTCATATTGAAATGTACACGGAAGACAAAACTTGACCATGACCAAAAAGATATGTTTGTTGTGTATCGTTTGCTCACAATTATTATTTCCAATGTCAATTACACAAACATGAAACAAGATTTCTATCGATGAAACGTTGGATCAACCCAACCATTTTTTACATAATTTCAACAAACATAAAACTAATTGGTTACCTTTTGTGCATTTGCCAAAGAAAAGTGAACCCCTTGAAAATCAACATTTTATAATGAACCCATGTTAAAAAAAATTATAGTAAAAAACCTTTCACCAATCCATGTTATACTTTAAAACATTATTCCCACTTAACTAATGACACCAAGAAAAGTGGTCTTTTGCAAAAAATAAAAATAAATTCCATTTTGAGGTGCTACTATTTAGATCTTGGTTACAATGCAAACACATGTTCAAGCAAATTTTTTTTTTCAGTGATTAGGATGATGATGATCATTTATGACATCAAAGTCAAAGGTATTAGCTCCCAACAATTTTGTTCCCATGTAATTTGTTTAGCATAAAATATATTGCAGGCATTAATTGTATTAAGTTTCAATATTCTATTTATAAATTAAAAATGCAATGACTAAGACTATTAAGTTAAACCACATACAATTTAATGGTTCTACAACAATCTACCTTCTTGAAACTTCCTTGAACCTAGAAGAACATAAAACATAAAAACAAAAAAAATTAATTAAACATATTGTTTTCAAATCCTACTTGTTTAGTGTGTTTCAAACCACAATTCTTACTAAATATTTAAAACTTTATAGCATCAAATTTCATAAATAAATGCATCACAATAAGGAACAAAAAAAAAAAATCTTAAAAATTACAATGATTGATTTGTGTAATTGTGACCTTCCCATCCACACTACAAGATTTTTATCTTTTTTTTGTGTGATCCATTTGATTTAGTTGTTTTGTTTCAAAGCAAACACAAAATACAACCTTTGATTTCACAATCTAGGTTGCATGTTTAAATACGTGTTGTGATGTTACCACCATTTGTCCTTCACCACCACATGAACTCATACATGAAGGAACTAGCCAAGCTCATTTGCAACCTTATCGGAGTTCACAAAAAAATGTGAATTTTTCATGACAATTGTTTTTTGGCATGTGTGGTTCTTTGGGTCCTTGACCTCTAGAGGTTCCTTACAACCCCAATTTTTAAAGTTTGTGGACCCCAATGCCCTAACATTGTGAGTTGTGTATATGTTTTTGTTTTTTCATTTTGTGAGTGAACAAAGAGTGACACATGCAACTAAACGTCCACTTCTACCACACGAATGAATTCTTGCCATAACACCTTATTAAAAATGTTGTAATAATTTTCCACAGTTTTTTTTCTTTGCACAAACAATCAATACCACAAATGAAGTCACAACTCACAATCGCAACCCAAGGGAAAAAAAAGTTAACATGGTTCCCATCAACAACTTGCTTTCAAAACCTATCTTTCTCTCTACCTTACAATTCAAAAAACCCATGTCCACAATTATCTAAACCCAAAATCAAGCATGTTGAAGGCAACAAATGTAACCATTGGAATAAATTAAAAAAATATTAATAAATAAAAATAGTGTGTTAAGCTAGCTAGCTCATCATGATGATCCATTGTAACACAACAATATTTGATGCATGCTGACAACATTCATATAAATTTCATTTACTTTTGTTTATAAGTTGGTTTTGTGATCTCCTCCATTTGACAACATGAAGCTGAACAATATGTTTAACACCACAACAAATGTGAAAATGTTTGTCAACAAAAAATGTGACACCAAAATTTTCAAGTTCATCAATAGGCACATTATGTGTGTGGGTGCCACAAATCCACACCCACATAAATACTTGGGCATCCAGATCCTAGGACAAAATGAACTAGCACCCACCAATTCACTACCAAAGATGGATTGCAAGTGTTCAAGGAACAACATTGTGTTGGGTTCTAGTTCCCTAGCTAATCATGGTGGTTAGCTCAATTACTTTTTTTCTACCTACTAAGAACATGCTTTTACTACCTACCTACTAACAACTCACCTACTTGTTAGTAGTGAGGTAGTTAAGACAACCCTTACATATGTATAAACCATCTACATACCTAATGATCACCTATTTGCCTCCCTAAATACCTAGATATAGGATCAAGGTCTTACGAAATGGGTTCCCAAGGTGAAACCAGATATTAACTCAGTTGAGGTTCATCCATCCCCAACTAAGTTGTGGACTGGCATTGCAATGGTGAGTGCGGGTTTACTGTTCACTCTGGCAATCGTCCCCCACAGGACTTGCTGGAATTGGAGCTACCGTCCTGGTAGGCGTGACCTCAGGACTTCCTCTTCTTCCCCCTATCCTCCTCCTTACACCAACCACCCCACAGCTGCATGGAGGACAGTTTCCAGAGTTTCTAAAGGGGAGTCCGTTATGATTGATCTCCCTGCAGCTACGTGATCTATCTATCCCTACCGGACCCATCTCTAGAACGCTCTCATTGATCACGCCTGTAGTCGCGAGTGAGAGAGAGAGAGAGAGCGAGAGACACAGAGACACAGAGAGAGTGTGTGTGCTACGGAGGTAGTAGACAGGAGTGTGCTTATCACGTGACTCGTGGAACAGGCAGGTCGCTGATTATGAGCCGTCAGATGCTTCCAAGCACAACAGATTCTGGACTTAAGCGGCGTGTGGGCTGCACACTTGAACACTCACAAATGTTTTTTGTCTTATTCCTTCTTCTGTCTTTTTGGACTTCAGCTCATTTTCTGTCTGCTTGCTTGCTGCGACCTTTACTACAGTGTTTGAGTGTAGGCGCTAGGTAAGAAGGTACCTGAAATTCATCAATTGATGAATATAACTAATTCATCAATGGAGTAATATAATCAATTAATTCATCAATCTCTAGGTATTTAACTAGTTACATTATGTAAGTTAAGTTGTAACTTGTAACCAGTGTTTGGTCTGGTATCAACTTCTTTTTAATACCAGCTGGTACTCGTATCAAGCTGGTACCAGACTTATGTCATACCAGACCGGACTGGTCTGGTATTTGATACCAGTATTGATTTCAATCTCTGATCCTATTATATATGAGACCAACACTGGTTGTAACTTGTGGCGTTGAGTGAACTTTAGCACTCACACTAGTCCCATGGTATAAACCCCAAAATCCATTTCAATTGATTCAAAAGATTACAATTATACCCTGATTAAACTACATTGGGGTTGCTGAGTTCAAATATAACATTTCTTGGGCATAATATGGCCATTAATTAAGAGGCTTCACTCAAAAATGTGCTGGTACCAGTATGGGTGCTGGTTTTACCCTGGCCAACTTTGTGTGTGTGTTGTGTGGGCCATGGTGAACCGGCAGCTATACTTGTACTATGGTAAAAACCAGTGTTTGGATGGATACCAGAAAAGTCACCAGACACCCGCCGGATTTTTACCAGGGTTTCATCCAGACACAAACAAGGCAGATGTCTGTCCGTGCACTGTAGGAAGGAACTGGTAGTGCAATTCTTGGAGGGAATTGACAGCCACACGTAATCGGCCAGTGTTGGTCCGGTATCTACTTTTGAATATACCATCTGGTTCTAGTAGCGTGTACTATTAAAAACTTCCCTAAACCCTAAACCCTTTCATACCAGTCTGGTCCTGGTATTGGGTACTTTGCAGGTGTATCCTGGGTAATTGAAACTGGTATAAAACTGGGACAGGGTTGGTAATGCCTCAGGTCACATGAGCCTGGTAGGGTCCTTCTACCAGTATGGTTACCAGTGTTTGATCTCGTTTTTCACTGGGTCCGGGTATTTGGCCCGGCAAGTTTAAGTGGGGAAGAGCCACCACAAGAGCCACCCCATCAGTTTAGGTGGGGAAGAACCTGGCCATGACCCAGTTTAAACCCTTGGGCTGGTTGGATCTTGCAAAAGACATGGCGTGACAGGTCCCAGGGTGTTCTTGCCCAGGGCCGGGTCTTATGTGTAGGTATAAGGTATATAGACTAGGGTATAAGGATTTGGACTCTCAACATGTACCATGCAGCATCATAATATGGGGTATTTTTTCCATGCATTTATTGGGACAAGGCTAGAGTTCAAAATACCCAATGGAATTGATGTATAGGGAAACAAGGGAAGAAAATATGTTAATCTTCTTAACCCTCGTGTACTAGATGTGGATTAGATATGTTATGTGGATGTGTGAACTTTTTGATTTGATATTTTTCCGTTGAGGGAAGATTATTGAATGGCTTAGTGCCTCCCATATATAAGGTATATACCCTGAGGTATAGGGATTTGGTACATAACATGAGAACTTATGGGTGAATCTGTGAGCTCAACATGTCTTAGTGCATAATATCATACATTCATAGCTAGAAATAAAACATTTTAAGAGTACCATTAAAAAAGATTGCAGCTTCAATGTTTTTTTAAAAACTCTAAAACCCAGATCTAGCTCCCCCAAATTCTTGATTTCTCAAAAGTAGAAATTTTTTGCTGGAAAGAAATACAGGAATGTTTTTTTTTCCCAAGTATTGCTCTAAAAACATTTGTGCAAAAATGAAAAATTGCCACACAAAAATCACTAGGACCAAAAGAAAGAAATGTAAAGGAAAATATGAAGGACCTAAGTCACTTACTAATGTCAAGCTACAAACCAAAAGTAGGTGCCCAAGGTTAATAGTCACACCCTGTAGTTAACATGGGATGTCCTAAGTCAGCTACTAAGCAGTTCATCTTTTATTATTTGCTCTACAAGGCTGGATGGATGGTCACAGATCTCCCCGCCCCGGGGCAAGATTATTCATCCATGCTTTGGTCAACATCTGTAACTATGTGGTACAAACAGGAAGGATATAAAGAAAGGATGAAATTTGTTTGTGTTGGTGTTTCATGCAATGCATATAGAACATGTTTATTGCATGGAAATTTCAGTGTTTTTTTTTTCCTTTTTTTTTCGGTTTGCTGAGATTTTGCATTTTCTTAACTTGAAAAGTATGATTTCAACACATATAACTGGGTGAAGGGATCACCCAATTGACCCTCAAGGACACTGGCTTACCCAGTTTTTGGGCAGCCCTGTTAATTTGTCTGTTTAAAAACCAGCCAAGTCACTCACCAAGATCCACCATTGATTTTTTTCATCTAGCCTCATCAGCACTATGTCCTAAGGAGATATAGCAGTTCATCGGGCAGGGCAGCTGAAAATCAACAGGAAATCAGCCTCACTACCACCTACCTAGCCAGGTGGTTGGCAGTTTGGTAGTAGTGAGGCTGCCCTGCCCGGAAAACTGCTTTATCCCCTTGGGATGTAGTGCCCGGGTTCATCTAGGCTTGAAATTTGGTTTTTGGGCCCTACATCTTTTTTGGTCTTCAAAGTAGTCTTTAAATCTAGGGCTGATGTTTTTCACATTAAGTTAAATGGTTGTAGCCGACAAGCCCAGAAATTGCCAGACAATAAATTTTTTCTAAAATCTATAAATTCTCTGACAGGCCTTACGCTGCCCGATGCCCTCACCTGGCTGCCCTGACCCTGACGTTCCCCCTTGAGCCCACCTGCCCTTGTCAGATGTGTGCATGGAAATTTAAGAACGTGTAGATGCATGGAAAAATCAAAGCACATGCGTTGAAAGGATTTGTCTAGACATGCATCTTTCATTTTTGCATCTATGGACATATTTTTTTTGTCCTCTGCCCGGCCAGCCAGGGGCAGCCTTGTGGAGCAAGTTCTTAACCAAGGCCAGGCTACCCAAATTTTTAATTCAGAATATCTTGGTTAAGAACTTTTATCACTTAACTCTCATCATGCCTAAGATTGTTGACAAAGAAAAGTGGGTGTTTTCAAAGATAATATGCCAACTAACCAGACCTAAATCTAAGCTCAATCAATACACATTTCCTATGGCTTGTTCTGCCTCTTTCTCAAAATGATGAAACCTACAAATCATAAAAACACCCCAGAACCCAAAAGAGGGGGGATACGAGGAACAAAATGGAAGGACCCACCTCCAAGAAGACCAAAAAAACCACTTAAGAGGGTGAACCACAAGGAGAACATCAAGTTCCTGAACCCTCTCCTGTCACAAGAAGCATATCCAATAAGGAAAGGGAAGGACTTCCTAAGAGGACGCCTAACCTAGAAGAACTCTCACCTGTTGTAACAACATGTTTCAAAATAGAGACCATGTGCTCACGTTGTAACATCACTAACACCTTTAACCTATAAAATGTGTGCAAAATTGAGAAAGGAGGGCCTCCTCTTTTTAGTTTCATTACAACATCTCCAACAATAGGGTCCTTAATATTCTTGCATCTTGCAATTGGCAATGGTCGCAAAGGTCAACATGGCAAGTTGCTATGAAACACTTTCTGCACCCCAACCCATTCCCATCACCTAACATTATGTCATTTTTTCTCTCATCAACCACTCATCACAACTATTTCATGTGATGCTTCATGTGCGAGTTGGCATTTCATTTTGCACTTGTTTGATGTGCGTGATGTTTCACACTTGTTTGTGTGTGCAATTTTGAGTGTGTGATTATGTTCAAGCTTGCATTGTATGAGTGTTCTATTGTTGGCATATTACCATTCAAGGCTTGAAAAAAAGCTTATGATGGAGGTCTTTGAAACCCTATTTCAAGCCTCGAATGGTATTATGCCAACAACAGGTTTTGAAGCTTATGATGGAGGTCTTCAAAACCTAATACTTGCAACAACCCATGAAAATCGATTTGGAGAAGCATGTGCACATTAATTCAAACTAAGGGCTTCCCATGATGTTCATGTCATTAGAAAAATTGTCCATTAGCTTGGTAACGACAATTTTCCAACTAAAACAAACATAGGTCAATTATTCTAGAAGCTACAGCTAACAAAAGTCTTTGGATATGGCATTGCTATTTTATATTTCCTAATAGGAATAATGATTTCAAAGTTTTTAACAAGAGTTCATTGCTTGCTAGTTAGTTGTGTGAGCCAAATGCAAATTTGGGGTTTGAGGAATGGCAATAATGTGTACTCAAGATACTATTTGCTTTGTATGGCATTTACCCTATGTGCTCATCATGTTTTGTGTACATCATTCACAATTCACAAGGGAAAAAGTGCATAAACTTGATAGGTTATTAGAAATGGGTTTCTAAACTTGATAACCTATCTTGTAAACCCTCTTTCACCTTCTAATAACAAGCAGCTGCACCTCACAACAATAAACACTATTTTATATTAAAATTCAGTAGATATGCAACTCGATGAGGTAAAAACTCTTGATGCGCATTAAATAAGGTTAGGATATCATAACCTTAAGGAACAACTTTTAAATGAATTACTTCTTATGGATTGGTCTGCGATAATGATTGGCCAAGGTAAAGAGATTAAATGTTATCTCACTTTTCAAAGTGAAGGTGGGAATAGGTGAACATTAAACATTAAATTAATTTAACATAGAGTTGTATTTTATTACTATGGCATGAAAATGCTCTAAAATATAAAGTAGATAAAAACAACTTGGTAGCTACTAAGTAAATAGATAAATGCAGATGGTTGGTATGTAGTTGATCACATTGGTTTCACTATGGGACATGAATAGAAAGAAAGAAATGTTTCCTAACCACACACACCATTCACTCAAAATTAGTAGCTCAGAGTATTTGTTTGTTAAATACGTGCATGGTAAGCAAAAGAATGTTGAGACGATGCCAAAGTTTGTTGTTATCATGGAATTTTAATGTCATAAATTTTTTGCCTTTTAGTGAAAAACTAACTTGTGAAGCCCTATGAGTTAAAATGTGCATATCTATCAGGAACAAATCTACTTGGTCCCGGTTCCAACTATTTCTTATTTTGAAGAACTAAAGCTATAAGTATAGGTAGTCCACTACAACAGAATTCATTCATTTCAATGTGAGACATTTGTGGTATCCATATGCTGTAGTTTGACATTAGGTTTGGCTGCCATGTTACCCACATTAAGTGTGGTCAAGTTCGTGATTGGAATTGTCAACAAAGTGAATGGTTCAATACATGTACAGTGGTAGAGAATACAAGTCATTACCCCTACTATACCAACAACAAAGGGGGTGACAAATGACAATATCCCATCCTCCCAAATGGAGAGTTGTGTGTACTTATGTAAAAATTACCATGTGAGTGATGAAGTGAGGCAAATGCAATTTCACACTATTATTTTTTTCTTTAGACCTGTTTCTAGACCTCATTCACTCTGAAGTTGTAAGTACCTAGATTTGGGTGAAGGTAAAGGTCATAAATTCCTATCCTATTCCCAATTGAATCAAGTATTAAAAAAAAGGGCCATGGTACTGCTGTCCATACTCCTCCCTCACTAAATTTAATCACGTAGGGATATTAATTAATCCTCACAAAGGGCTGTTGGTGGGCACCCTTTGTGTGACCTGCCTAGGGAGTTACAACTCTCTCACAATCCCCAAAGTAGGTGACCTATCTCCTCCTTCCCTTTGAAAGTACAGATGCATGGCAGCAAAAGTGGCTAATTTAGGGTTCATGATTCATTTAGTAATGTATATTAATATTTACTTATATTTGTATTTTATTTGTATTATAGTAAAGTAAAGTAATATTATTTATTTATTATTATGTAAATTATAGTATATATTTTACATTATATATGCAAAATGTAATATAAGTTGCATTTTACAAGTCTAACTTATATTAAGTCCCATTTTATTTTATTTTATTTTTGGCGTGTCAATTGATCACTTGACTGGCACGCCTCCGTGTTAAGGAGTTTTGGTGCCAGTCAAGAGACCTGGTAGTAATATCTCTTTAAAGTGAGTAATAGAAGCAATTATTATTGAGTTAACCATTCGGCTGTCTTTTATAAAGTGTGGGGAACCAATAGGCTAGTGGGGGGGGGGTGAAACTTGGGGGTGGAGTTGCGCCTTAGGGCAATCAATAAGGAGAGAATTGCAGACCTAAAGGATTATACTTTTTTAAAGCTTTTTAGTTGAGAATATTGTAATGGGTGCTTTTTCTATTTTGTACATGAACAGATTAAAAGCAAATGGAACAAATAAAAATTGGGTTGTTTTTCACTTAAGGTCATATGGGTTCCATTTCAAAAGGGTGTGTGCATGCATCATCAGCTATAGAAAACCCAAGGAATTGAATCTTGTTGTAACAGGTGCGCCCTTGTATATGAAAAAACTAGGGTAAGTAAGGTCTTCTCCTTTAGTCTCAAAGAAAAACCATCAAACATTTGATGGTTTTTCTTTTTCATAAACTCAGTTGAATTCAACCACAAGTAAGTTTTGACTCAATGATGCTACCAATGTGCAGATAGTGCACCTCCATTGCTGGCCCATTTATGGCAGACGATGCCTTTATAGTTTATGATCTTCTATTTTATTTGTGTATTACTCATATATTTCGATTGTTATGTTCTTTAGTGGCTTGTGTTTGTGTGCTTTTATCTCTCTTGTACTTCTTGTGGATGGGCTCCCATCCTTACTTCTTTTTATATAAGGGGTTTTCTTCAATGTTGAAAACCGATCACAACAATATATCCCTTCAATAAGCTCTTATGTCCCAAAATTTTCTTTTTGATGAGACTTGGCACTTCACCGAGAAGTCCACTTTGTATCCACCATCTGAGCCGCACCACCACCCCGCCCAATTCCACCCCACTCCCCCAAACCACGGATCCCAAATAACATTCTTTCCCACCCACCTTATGTCTAGAATGACGCTCCCAGACCCGATAATTCAGTAAGTTCATTGTATCTGACCAGGAAGTCGATAAGAGGTGCGCCACCCCCAATTTCTAGGAAAATAATTTCCAGTTTTTAGTTCTTAATTGAAGAAGATACCTTGTTGATGGGTTTTGCAGATGATCAGGATGGATGGTATGTGGACATGAAACCCTCTTGCCTTGCTCACAACTAACCATAGTGATTAGGGTTTACATTCCTAACCATCCACATGTATTTATCGACCTAGTAGCCACCAACTGCCTTACCCACTTTCTTACCTACTTAATTCGGTTACTACCTACTAATTATGTGTTATACTTACCATCTTATATAGGTAATTATTAAGTAGCATGCATGAGGGAAGTGCAAGGGTTTACACAAAACCCTTGCACAAAGGGGTGTATGGTGTATAGTTAAAGACTTGCCAAAAATTTACTAGTGTATTTGGATGGTGTGGTCTAAAGCAGAATTGTGATTTAAATGCGTATAGTCACATTCTATATAAATCCATACAAGATTGTGACTATAGACCAAAAAAATCATTCAAAATAGTCCTTTATGCTATAATAAAGGTGTCAATTGTTTAAATGCTTTACATGGCTTATTCTAAGCTCTACTATGAATTATTAGAGTTGAAGAAGGTTGTGATTTCTGCCTGTTTTAATGTGATAATTTATATTGAGTTTAAGCTCTTTAATTATTAGTTTGTGTATCTTGTCAACTAGATGCTTTCTTGACAAGTTCACATATCTTTTGCTTCTCTACACTAGAAAAAAGTTTGGTTTTCTTTTTTTCTTCAACTGGATTCATTGTTATTAATTTTGCACAAATCAACATCAACATTGCCAAAGGAAATTACAATTTACAAAAACTTTAATTTTTGTCTTAAATTTATTTCATTATAATCATATTTACGAAAAAAGGTTTGCAAATATTTTGTGTTACTAATGAGTGTGATAGTGGTTCTAAAAAATGGTGTTTCTTACTAAAATGGATGGTTACCAAAAAAAAATGTGACACAAACAAGAATGTGATTAAAATGGGGGTTTATTGTATAAGTTTAATTGCAGTTTCTTTTTAAAACCAAATCCAAAATAATTTCTATAAAAAAACATTTAGATAAATAAAAATTATGAGTAAGGGTATCCTTACAGCGTTTTTTGCTCTGGCGAAATTTCGCTATTTATCGAAAAATAAATTGAGAAATTTCTGATAATTCCTTTTTTTAGTGTAAGTTCGACTAATTTTGCTAATTCTTTTGTTAAATTCATGCAGCCAATGAGAAGGTATGACATGCATTCAAGAAGAATCCTTTTTTTTCCTTTTGGGCTGAAAGGGGGGGCGCGGGGGGAGGGGGGAGAGAAGGAGAGACTTTTTTGGTTTCTTTGGTTCCCAGTGTGATCCCATCAAGTTCCCAAGGTGTTCTCATTTGCACCACACTTTTGTGGTATGCTTTAGCCAAAGTTGAACTTTTATATATATATATATATATATTTATGTGTGTGTATGTATCATAGTACCTAGTTTGAGGATAATTAAATTTTTTATGATTTTTGAAAAAATCTTGATAAATGTGTCAAAAGTTCTTTAAAATTTTAGTATTTTGTTGTTACCTATGTATGTTGTTTTTCCATTCAACGGGTCTCATTACCTAATTTTACAAAGAAATCAAACCACTATCTTAATATGTGCACATGAAACAATGGAGAGCTTATGAGAGAGTAATAATGACTCTTTCGTTGTTATAAGAGCAGCCTACTCAACCCCTTTACTTCATGAAAGTGCAATTGGCACCAATTTTTAACTAATATTTAATCTCTGTCAATTTCCTAATTAATATCTTAACCTTTGTCGAATATAAAATAATTAAAATATGAGTGTCAAATTTTTTATTTTTAATTAATTACATATTCGATAACGGACTGTTGGACTGGCCCAGGTTTTACATTAAACTGTAAAGGTGGACCAATCTTGGGGGAGTGACCAAAGTTTCAAGAAAATTAATCATGGGCCAATCAAAGTGACAACTTCAAAAAAAAAAAAAAAAACAAAAGGAAA